>Ga0224495_10000152_pt1 | contig 53616 bp, 34 predicted proteins | sample SF_Jul11_sed_USG_FD_168128 | JGI IMG/M metagenome (GOLD analysis project Ga0224495, IMG submission 168128) | Sediment microbial communities from San Francisco Bay, California, United States - SF_Jul11_sed_USGS_4_1 | ecosystem: Environmental > Aquatic > Marine > Sediment | place: USA: California...
CGGTGGAAAGAGGATGGCGCCAGTTGTGTTCTTGCATTGTGAACATTAAAGTTAACAACGGGCCGCTGGCAACAGTTCTGGAGTTATGTGATGAGGCACGGATGCACACTATCTTAAGCGAACACCCCTTGTAATCTGGCTGGCATTAATCGTTTTCTTCGTGATTATCCATTGTAAAATCTTTTCTAAGGCCGGTTATCATTGGGCGATGGGATTGTTGATGATGGTCCCGATTGCTAATCTGATCATGATGTGCATCCTTGCGTTCGGTCAATGGCCCATTCATCGCGAGTTGCAGGCACTGCGAAGGTCTCAAATGGCTCCGCCGCCGGAAGGCCAGCCGCACGAGAGCTTCAGAGATGTTTGATCCCATCCAGTATTGACAAATCGGAAAATATCCAATGAACGATGTCACAGAATTCATCAAGCTCATCAAAGCCGGTTACTGTTGTATCTCGATCGTAACCCACGAGGAAACCGAAGCACTGGATGTGATTCGCCGGGCCGCCAAGAATCTCGAGTATCACATGCAGATATGGTCCGCCGGGCGAGGAATCAGGGACGGACACTACCCGGTGTTTTCCATTGAAAGCACACATCGCGACATCTGCGATGGCTTGCAGGAATTTGCCTCCGGTCCTACCAAGTCAATCTATGTTATGCTGGATACCGCCCGGCATCTGGATTCAGTTGTCAACCTGAGAATGCTGCGGGATACAATTCATCGAATTGAACTGAACAAGAGTATTTTGGTACTGATCGACAGCGAGGAAAAACTTCCCGAGGTGGTGAAATCCTATTGCCGCCCCTTTGAGCTTTCACTGCCGTCGGATGCCGAACTGGACATGCTCATTCGAACCACACTGCGCGAAATCCATGACATGACGCCGCTGGAAATCGGCATTACCAAAGGCGGCCTGAAGGCGATCATCCGCAATTTGCGGGGGTTGTCGCTGCGTCAGGCCCGGCAGCTTATTTGTGATGTTGTCTCCACGGACCATCGTTTTGACGACGAGGACGTCAACCGCATCATCGCGGGCAAACGCCGGATGATTCGTTCGGACGGCCTGCTGGAATATGTCGAGGCGCCGCTGAAAATAGAAGAGATCGGCGGGATGGCAAATTTGAAGAAATGGCTGCAACTGCGTAAGAACGGATTTGCGGAAAAGGCCACTGAATTCGGCATTACGCCGCCGCGAGGGGTGTTGATTCTCGGGGTGCAGGGCGCGGGCAAAAGCTTATGCGCCAAGGCCATCGCCACCGCCTGGCAGCAGCCGTTGTACCGGCTGGATTGCGAAACACTGTACAACAGCTATATCGGCGAGTCGGAGCGGAATCTCCGCAAGGCATTGAAGCAGATTGAAGCGATGAGTCCGGCAATTCTGTGGATCGATGAAATCGAAAAGGCATTCGCTTCCGCGGCCAGCCAAAGTACCGATGGGGGTCTGAGCAAACGCATGTTCGCGACACTGCTGACCTGGATGCAGGAACATCAGGAGCCGGTTTTTTTGGTTGCGACCGCCAATGACATTCAGGCGCTGCCGCCGGAATTGCTGCGAAAGGGACGCTTTGATGAAATCTTTTTTGTGGGGCTGCCGGACAAGGACGCCCGCAGAAGTATATTTTCCATTCACCTGAAAAAACGAAAACGCGACCCGAAAAAATTCAATCTTGAAAAACTGGCGAAAGCATCCGACGGTTACAGCGGATCCGAAATCGAACAGGCCGTACTGTCGGCACTGCATGAGGCATTCGCAAACGACAAAGAAATCGATGACGACCTGATCATTAAATGCATCAAGTCTTCGCCGCCGATTTCGGTGACCATGGCCGAGCATATTCAGCAGTTATACGACTGGGCACAGGAGCGCTGTGTTCCGGCCGATTAGCGCACTAAAAAACCACCGGGGCCAATCATTGACCTCCGGCGGTTTGGAAATCAACATTGAAAACGGCTATTCTTCGCCGTCAGCGGCTTTTGTTTCATCCGCTTGCTGGGCCTTTTCCCGCTGGGCAGCCATCCGCTGCTGCATCGCCGCTTGCTGAGCGGCCCGGGCTTTTTCGGCCTCGTCTCTTAATGCCTTCTCTTCGTCGAAATAGACGATCTCGGACTTGTTACGAAAGGCCTTTTCAATCTCTTCCCATTTTTCCTTTTTCTGTGAATTTTCCAGATACTCGGTAATCTTCTCCTGCACTTCGGCAAACGGTGTTTTGCCCGCCGCTTTTTTATCCGTCACCTTGATGATGTGATAGCCAAAACTCGTCTTGACAATATCACTTGTTTGTCCGACTTCCAGTCCGAAGGCGGCCGTTTCAAATGCCGGGTCCATCCGGCCCCTGCCGAAAAAGCCCAGATCTCCGCTTTGGGCGCTGGACGGGCAGGTCGAAACATCTTTGGCCACATCTTCAAACGCTTCACCGGCATCCAAGCGGGCCCTGGCGGCTTTGATCTTTTCCATTTCCGCGGGATATTCTTCCTCGGTGATGCCGCGCTTGCCGCAGAGGATGTGGCTGGCCTTGACCTGTTCTTTTTGTTCAAAGTGCCGGGGGTTGTCATCATAAAACTTTTTCGCATCGGCTTCTGTGACGGTCACCTCGGCTTTTGTATCCACGAGCTCTTTGACAAGCATCTGCGTGTGAATTTGTCCCTTGAGGTCTTCCATTGTCATGCCGTACTGCGTGGTGATCTCTTTTTCAACCTCTTCCATCGACTGGTTTTTCCGGGCGGCAATCTCTTTGATCTGATCTGTCACCTGCTCCTCAGAGACCTTTATGCCGGCCTCATCAGCCATTTGAGCATACAGCGCCTGGTCCACCAGTGAGTCCGTCAATCGCATATGTATCTGATTGACCTGCGCTTCCGGCATTTCCTGTCCGGCAGGCATCCGTTTTTTCATTACTTCGATTCGTTTTGCCAATTCGTCCTGCACCTGACCAACAGTAATTTTTTGGCCGTTGACGGTTACCGCAGCCGCATCCGGATCGACTGCTTCGGCGGTTTCAGTAACCACTTTGGCGGGCTGTTCCGACTCCGTCGCGGGTTCAGGGGCAATCTCGGCAACGGTGGTTTTCGTCTCGGGCTCGGCAACAGCCGCTTTGGTTTCTTCAACGGCGACTTCAATTTCCATCTCAGGTTGACTCGTATCTTGAGCAGGGGCTTCTGCAACTGCTGTTTCGACTTCTTCGGCAGCAGCGGCCACCGGTACATCCGCTTCTTCCGATGCCATGGCTTCGGTCTCCGGTGTCTCAGCAGATTGTTCGGCGATTACTTTCTTATCGCTTCCGCATCCATTAGCGAGACATAACATCGCCAGCATAGCGGCTATGAGGACTAAATTCTTCATTTGATTTCCTTTCTTTCTATATTTCTGATTTAAATTTACAAAAACAAAACAAGGCCCGCTTGGGGGCCGTTATTCAACATCGCCAAACGACAATAAACATTTTACCCTTTTTGGTCGGACCGGGTCAGGATATTCAACGACGGTGCACCGCCGTCTTTGTTCTGCCCGGCATACAGCGTGACATGCGGGAACGGGATCTCGATATCCAATTCGTCAAATTTTTTCTTGAGCCGACGATTGAATTCTCGCCCGACCGCCCACTGACGAATCGGCACGGTCTTGGTACGGGCCTTGATAATGATCGCTGAATCGGCAAACTGATCCAGACCCAGAATCTCAATGGGCTCGAGGATGTCGGTTTTGTATTCAGGGTCCTCTCGCAGTTCGGCATCCACCTGCTTGATGACCTTGATGACCTCGTCCACATCCTCACGATAGGCCACGCCGATATCAAAGACGTACCGCGAGTATTCCTTGGTCATATTGGTCACTACGCTGATCTGACCGTTTCGGACAAAATGCACATTTCCGGCCAGATCTCTCAAGGTAATCATCCGCAAATTGACACTTTCAACGAGACCGCCTTTGTCAGCGATATTAACCACATCTCCGACGCGAATCTGGTCGTCCAGCAGGATAAAAAAGCCGTTGATGATGTCTTTGACCAGTTCCTGGGCACCGAAACCGACGGCGATGCCCACAACGCCTGCGGCGGCCAGAATGGGGCCGATCTTGATACCCAGTGAATCGAGGATCATCATGACCGCCACGACCACGATGGTAATGTTGATCAGATTTCGCGTTACGGATTTGAGCGTATCAGAACGTTTTTGAATCTCAATGTCATCCCGGTGATTTCTGAACAGCCGATGGAACAGTTTGTCCATCAAAATCTGAACCATTTTGATCGCAACCAATGTCAGAATCAGAATCAGAAAAATCTTCAATCCGCTGGTGAGCAGCCACGCACCGGTACCCTGGACAATTTCCTGGACATTAAAAATACCAGTTTTTCCTGCCGCGTCGCTTACTGCTGCTGTGCTTGAATCAGCCATTATTCGGGTTTCCTACAAATAAACCTTATCCATCATTCGCGGATACGCAATACATTGGCGGATGTGTTTTTCGCCGGTAATCCATGCTACCGTCCGCTCGACTCCAAGACCAAACCCCCCGTGCGGCACTGAGCCGTACTTACGCAAATCCAGATACCATTGATACGAATCGGGATTGTACCCCTCTTTGCGGATGCGAGCAAGTAAATGTTCATAATCGTCCTCGCGGACCGAGCCGCCGATGATCTCGCCGAAGCCGGCGGGAGCCAGAAGGTCGAAATTCTCCACAACGGTGTCGTTGGTCCTGTCCGATTTCATATAAAACGCCTTAGCCGCTTTGGGATAATGAGTTACGAATACCGGGCGGTCGTGCATCAGCGAAATAATCGTCTCATCGGAGCCGCCCAGGTCCTTGCCCCATTGGAAATCCGCCGCCAGTCGGGCATGCTTGGGATTATTTTCGATTTTGACCTCTAATTCGACCAGTTCCGAGCGGATTTCGAGCATTCGCCGGGCATTTTTCTCCTGTTTCCACTTTTTCAGCCCCCCTTTTGCCTCGGCAGCCTCGATTTCGGCCAATTCCGTTTCCAAGACCTGTTTTTCGGCCTGAAATTGGGCCAACTGTTCGGCCATGAAGGTTTTGGTGCGTTCGCTGGTCAGGATGTCGGCCACCTCGGTATAGGTCAGCCGGACGAAAGGTTTTTGGATTTGCTCCAGCGAGGCAATGTCGGCGCCCAGTGTTTCCAGTTCGCTACGGTTATCTTTGAGTACCCGCTGGACGATGCTGAAAACGAAATCTTCAGCCAGATTCAGAAGCCCGGGCAGGTCGATATAGGCCACTTCCGGCTCGACCATCCAGAACTCGGTCAGGTGGCGGCGGGTTTTGCTCTTTTCGGCACGGAAGGTCGGACCGAAGCAGTACACTTTGCCGAAGCTCATCGCCGCCGATTCGAGATAGAGTTGGCCGGTCTGGGCCAGGTGCAGCGGCTGGCCGAAATAGTCCACCTCGAACAGCGTCTGCTCGCCCTCTCCGGCGATGGTCGTGAAAATCGGCGTATCGACCAGCGTAAAACCGTTGTCGTTGAAAAACCGGCGGATTGCGTCGATGACCGTGTGACGAATACGTCCGATACACCAGGGTCGCAGTGACCTCAAATGCAGATGACGGTTCTTGAGCAGGAAATCGATACCGTGTTCTTTGGGCGTAATGGGGTAATCGGTCGCTTCGCAGTGGATATGGGCATCAGAGACGACCAGTTCCACGCCGCCGGGGCTGCGGGGTTCTTCCCGAACCAGTCCGGTGACCGACAGCGACGATTCCTGCCCCAGATGTTTGAGCTGTTCAAACAGCATGTCATCGACTTTTGTCTGTTCGATCACACATTGGCACAGGCCGCTGCCGTCACGCAGCATGAGAAACTGCACCTTGCCGCTGGGCCGATTGTTATACAACCAGCCATTGAGCGTAACTTCCTGCCCGATATTGCTCGCCAATTCCGTAATGGGTTTTGTATTCATTGAAATATTCCTTTTCTCTCCATAGAAAACCCAGATATTTTATCCGAAAAGCCCGGCAACATCAAAAGGAATTTTGATAATGGGGATATTAAGGCCTCCCAGAGGCCAGAATGTTGGAAGCTACGGGTGGCACGAATAAAATTGTGAATAAATTTCTTGCCGCCGAATCCTGTTTGCAGGATAATACATATTATATGAAGGAACAAGTATTACAATCAAATCAACTGGATAAACGCCCCCACTTTCTCAGGAGACCCTAAACATGAAAACACTTCAAACCCTGCTGATGATGACAGCCATTACACATCTTGCCTGTAATGCAGCTCAAACAAAACCGGTCCAGAGCAAGGCAAATCTACAGCAAGTGGCGCTGTTCAAAAACGGTCTTGGTTTTTTTGTCTCTGAGGTTAAGGTTCCGGATGATACCACTACGTTTCAGATGACTCCCTGCGCAGCCCCTTCGCATGGAACGTTCTGGGTGTCCTATCCGAAAGAGGTTCAACTTGAGCGTCTGGTCGCCAAAGAGTCACAGATTCAGGAGGAAGCCGAAGCCGTCAGTATTCCCGACCTTCTCAAAGCCAACGTGGGAAAATATGTAAAGCTGTATTTCTCCGATCCAGACGAAGCAACGATTGAGGGAACAATTGTTCATGTGTCTCAGGACCGAAAAATTCCAAGGCCGCAACCTTATGCGCCCGGTGCGGTCGGCGCTGTAGTTGATAATCGCAGATACGGCTACGCTCAAGCAAACCTGATCATTATCGACACAACCAATGGACAGATCGCGATTAATCCCAATATGGTCCGCCGGGTGGATTTCCTAGGTGAGGCACCGGGAAGAATGGTCCCTGAAAGCAAGGAATCAATGCAGCTTGATATCGAGTTAGCCGCTCCGGCCAACGGGCAGCGCTTACAGATCAGCTATCTCGGCAAAGGCGTCACTTGGGTACCCAGTTATATAGTGGATATTAGCGAAGAAGAAAACGCACGCATTTCGGCCAAAGCGGTTGTAATCAACGAAGTTTGCGATTTCGACGATGTTACGCTGCAACTGGTGACGGGGTTTCCACACTTGCAGTTCGCTGATATCGTCAGTCCGCTGGCCATGAAAGAAAATCTCGCCCAGTTTCTGGACTCGCTGACCCGCGGCGAGAGTGAACGGGGAAGACGAACTTCGGTGACGTCCAATGTCATGGTACAGAGCCCCGTCTGGGGGATGGGCGAAGACCGAAGCCGCATCATGCCCGGTTACGGCGCCGCCGAAGGGGGCAAAGTGAGCGAAGACCTGTTCTTTTATCCCATCAAAAACGTCCGGCTTGCCAAAGATCAGGTCGGCTACTTCCCGCTGTTTACCGAAAAAGTGCCCTATACACATATTTACCAGTGGAAAATCCCGGATTATGTCAATGTCGATGACCGCTATCGGTGGCAGCGGCCAAATCCGCAAGAGGCCGAGCCAGAAGAGGAAATCTGGCATAGCATACGGCTGGAAAATGTCTCAAACGTCCCCTGGACCACTGCCCCCGCGCAGATTCTCAAAGACGGCCTGATTCTCGGACAGGATACGCTCAAGTACACACCGGTGAAAGGCGAAACTACCGTTCCGATTACCCGAGCGGTCAGCGTCAATGCCGAACAGATCGAATTCGAAACACAACGCCAACGGGACGCAATGCGAATGTACGGCGACCAATTCGACTTGATTACCATTCAGGGTAAACTATCGGTGACCAATTTCTTGAACAAAGACATCACCTTGGAGATCACCAAGACCCTCTCCGGCGATGTTAAATCCACGGAACCCGAAGCAAAAGTCAAAAAACTGGCCCGTGGCCTGCTGCGCGTCAACGCCACCGCGGAACTGACCTGGACCATCGATCTCGAACCGAAACAAGACAAAGAACTCACCTATACCTACGACGTGTATGTAAGGCGATAAAATGTCGGATTGTGTATCGATGCTGACTTATGCGAACAATTTTGCGGCGGTTTTGTCGGAGCAGGTGATGATACTATTGGCTCCGGCGTGTTTGAAGCTCAGCAGGGTTTGGAGCATGGCCGAGGCGCAATCGAGCGAGCCGGCATCGGCGGCGACTTTTATATCGAATACAGGGGTGGTTTTCAGGATTCCCGGAAATCCCATGTTTCATGGCAGGCGATCCGGTCCAATGAAAGACGTTTCGGTGATTTGGGCCTGTCGGCGGGGTATCCGACCGTCATTAACTCGACAATCTCAATATGGGTTGGAATATTCAGGATGCTGCGGACGCTTTGCGGCTTGAAGGAGCCGATCCAGCAGGTCGCCAGCCCCAACGAGACGGCCGCAAGCGCGATATGCTCCAGTGCAATCGAGACATTGATGGATGCGTACGGCTGGCCGCACAGGTTCATGTGTTTATTGGTACAACTGCATGCGACGATAACCACGGGGGCCTGCCCGACGAATTCCTGCCCCGCGGCGGCCTGCTGCAGGGACCGGCGTATCTGTGGATCGGTCACAATGACAAAACGCCAGTCCTGGATGTTTCGCGCCGATGGGGCCAGCCGGGCCGCCTCCATAAGCGTGTTCAGCTTTTCCGGCTCGACGGGTTTGTTTTGATAGCTTCTGCATGAATACCGGGTTTTGATCGTTTCGAGTATGTCCATCGGGCTGCTCCTGATTGGTATTTGGCTTTGATTCTGTGTAAACGCTATTTTAAGCCCTGAGAATACATCACGATTGCGAGTTTTTCAACGATTTGTAAGATTTCCGGTCAAAAAGATTGACACACCGGCCGCAAATGCGTATAGTGCCTCACTTCCGGGCGCTTAGCTCAGTTGGCTAGAGCACCTGCCTTACAAGCAGGGGGTCACAGGTTCAAGTCCTGTAGCGCCCATTGAATTGCCCCAATGACAAACAGTGTCAAAAGGGCTTTTTTTATGCCAAAAACAAGATTTTTCGGTGTGATAAGTCATCTTGTAAAAAGTATTCCAGACTCTGATAGCGCAGAACAAAGACAAATAAAACCAATCGTTTCCAAAAAAGTGTACATATAGGCGTACATGTAAAAGACTTATCCAGTCCGTTTCTTTCTGGTTTTATATTGCTTGGGTTCTGGTCTGTATAATCGGTCAATCGCCTGAACATCATCCCCATGCAGGACATGGGTGTAATAACTCATTGTCGTTTGTATATCGCTGTGTCTTGCCAGTTTTTTCAGGATATGGGGGTAAACTCCCTGACTTGCCAAAAGAGAGCAGAAAGAATGCCTGAGACTGTGGAGGTGTACTACCCTGTCGAGTTCGTCCTTCTTATCGATTCCGGCAAAGTCTAAATCTCGATTGAATGCTTTCAGGAAAGAGGAATTTGAGGCAGGGACATTTACTACCCTGTCTTTGGCTTTTGCATCCGGTTGGTTTTCTTTCCACGCCTCCAGCAGTTCTTGAATGTACTCATGCATCGGCAAGGTACAGGGCTTGGCGTTCTTTGTTGTGGTCGATCTGACCTTGATATATCGTTTATTAAGATTTATGTCATTCCAGACAAGCTGCCGGACTTCATTTACCCTGAGTCCTGTATAGAGCATGAGCGCATAGGCAAGTCGTCTTTCCTCTCCATTTAGCTGATATTTGCGTATCGTTGCCGGACGGATATTTTTGTATTTACCCTGTCGCTTTTCCAAGGGTCGTCTATATGCCCCATCCAGCAGTTTTTCCACTTCATCCGGCATTAAGCTTCGCGCCTCTCTGACACGGTTCGTCTTTTCGTCCAGACGGGTAAAGTCCACAAATGGATTTTGACTTAGTAAGCGGTTCTGATAAGCCCAATTACAGAAATACCGGAGTCTGTCAACATAGACATTTACCGTTCTGTCCGAAAGCCCTTTGTCTTTCATTTTATTGATAAACTCTTTTACCGGAGGTTGGCATATATCTTTGAGATATTGAAAGCCACAATCAGAGACTATCGCTTTCAGGCAACGCTTCACTTCTTTTCGGTGTTCCTCCGTTGTGCCGGAGGCCTGTAAATCTTCACTATATAAGTCAAAGAGTTGTTTCAGTGGCTTTCGGCTTAATTGGTCGCCTTGTGTTTCCTGACCGCTGGCAATCAAGGCCTCCTGTACCTTGTCCCGTATCATGGGGCTGATTTCATTCAGCGGCGGTATGGCCCGATGCGCGCGGAGCAGTTGGATATACTTTACCAGTTCATTCAGAGCCGCTTGACTGGCCTCTTTTTCCTGACAAAGTGTGATTGTCCGGCGTTTGCCGTGATAATCGTTGTACCGTCCTGCATAGTTTCGTTGTGGCTTGAGGTAGCTTTTGCCATCCTTGGTTAAAAATGCCTTAACCGTCCTGCTGTTGTGATCTTTGATGTTGATATAACAGCGTCCCCTGCTCTTGTGAATCGTTGCATCCTCCGGCAATTCTGTTGCATAGGTGGGTTTAAAAACTGACATAGTTATCCTCTCTTTCTGCCTGTTGGCTTTAATTCGAGATTCAATACTTTTGCAATCTTGGAAGCGGATTTTAGAGTGAGACTCCGCTTGCCATTCATAAACAGGGATAGCTGCGCCTCGGATACCCCGGCGGCCTTGCTGATCTGATAACAACTCATGCCGGAGCGTCTTATCGCCTCCCTCATTTGCTGTTCAAGATGGTACTGTTCTTTTGCCATATCGTTCAATATACACTTTTCATCGGTGCTTTGCAATAGTAAAGTAAAGATTTTTTTCAATTAGCAATATATTTATATTTTGATGCTCTGGATTCTTTCGGATTTGACCGGTTGTAATATCCTTTTTGGAGCAGCTTCAAAACCCCAAGATTGCAGAGTAATCGTAAATAGGTACTGGCGGTGCTAAAGCTAATATCGATGATCTTCCCTGCTTTTCGGCAATCCAGCTTAAAGCCCTTGCCTTCTGTGGCATCGTCTATTGCAAGAAGATCAATGGCAAGACGTACTACTTTGGATCGGATAAGCAGGAAGCACTACAACGATATATCGAGCAGGCGGCGTATTTGCATGGAAGCAATCATAATTCTCAAAAACCAGTTAACGACTCAATGACACTGAAGCAACTGTGTGACATGTTCTTGAAATACCAATTGACCAAAGTGAAAGCCAGTGCAATCACAGCCCAGCATTATAACGATCAGATCAGCAGTCTGAATATGCTTATGTCTTTCCTGGGACAAAGACGGAGAATCAAAGATATATCAACGCTTGATTTACAAAATTATAAACGAAAACTTCAGAAGCAATATACAAAATCGGCACATCGTATGAATTTACACATCAGCAACTTAAAGACGCTGTTTCACTGGGCAAAGAAAAATGATGTTCTGAAACAGATTCCTAACATCGATGCTATAAGCAGGAGCAAGCTCACCAACAGGCAACGCAGGATTTTCACCCACGAGGAAATCAATAAGTTGCTTGCAGTTGCTGATATTCAAATGAAGGCTATGATCTGGCTGGGACTAAATTGCGGTTTTGGTTGTACTGATTGTTCAGACCTTCAATGGAAGAACCTTGATTTTGAAAATGCCCGGGTAGAATTCCCCAGAGGAAAAACTGGAGTCCAAAGAGACTTACCTTTATGGTCTGAAACAATTGATGCGTTAAAAGCTGTTCCAAAGAAAGGAAAGTTGGTGTTCTATACTGCCAGAGGGAATCCGTTCGTTCGCAATGTTTTGAAGACTGGTGCTAATGGCCAAGAAAAATATTGCGTGTTGAATACGATTTCTACAAAGTTCGCAAGGCTACTAAAAAAGTCAGGATTGAATGTTCCTAAGGGAACCGGCTTTTATAGCTTACGAAGAACCGCGGCGACCTTAGCAGCCCGTTCAGGTGATCCATTTGCTGTCCAGCGTCTCTTGGGGCATGCAAACTTGCTCATGGCTATCCGACAGGAACTATTATTGAAAGTAAGTATGTCCGCACCAGTCCAAGTATGAGTTCCCCAAGTGATAATACCGGTGATATATCCCCAACAGAAAAAATTTATGTACTTGATGAACGAGATGAATGGATACGATTTCGGGTTACTCCACAAGATCAGGGATGGTCTGCATGGATGCCGAAGAAATTTACAATATCTCAAAAACAAATCAATGCTCAAATCGAGGCCAAATTCGGTAAACGTCCAGAGCAAAGTAGTTGGGATGGTTCTGTACGCATTGTGAAAGACTATATTCGTAGTGTCGCTAAAGACCCCGACAGTCTTCAATTCGATAAATGGTCAGATGTTTATTACAACGAAAATGACGGCTATATTGTCTATTGCGTCTATCGTGGAAAAAACTCTTTTGGCGGTTATACAGTTTCAGCCAATTGGTTTGTAATTCAATACAGTCAAGTCGTGGTCATAAAAGAATCAGATGCTTACGAGCTTTAAAAATTAAAATTCTAATACAGGAGGCGAAACGATGAAAATTCAAACAACTCAATTAATGGTTATTGTATTTATCCTTTGTATTCCGATTTTACGTGCTGAGATACTTTATGACATTATCGACTTGGGAACTTTGGGCGGCAGTCATAGTGAGGCCTATTCAATTAATAATCAAAGACAAGTTGTAGGCTGGTCATACACAATTGCAGGGCTTTCACACGCCACTTTATTTGACTCTTCTGGTCAGCAGCAAAACAATATTGATTTAGGAACATACGGAGTTACTGAAAGCAAGGCATACTCTATTAACGATTTAGGGAATATCGTTGGTTCTGGAAGTCGAGCAATCCTATTTGATTCAACTGGAGCCGGAAATAATATCAGCTTAGGAGTTTCGGTTGGTACACAAAGTTATGCACTCTCGATTAACAATCATAATCGAATTGTGGGTTGGTCGGGTTATAAAGCTACAGAGTTTGATTTTTCTGGGACAGGAAATAATATAAACCTTGGAACAACTGACTCTACGGTTAGTTATTCATATTCTATGAATGATAACGGGCAAATTGTTGGTCAGAGAACAGGGTATGCAGCAATATTTGATTATGACAATGGGAGTATAATCAGTTTAGGCGACCTTGGAGGCGGGCAAAGTTGCGCATATTCAAATAATAATAACAATCAGGTCGCAGGTTATGCTTGGACAGCTACCGGAAAAACTCATGCTACTCTGTTTGACATGACAGGAGGCAACAATAATATCGACTTAGGAACTGTTGGCACTTCTGCTAATGACAATGAAAGTATGGCATTTTCAATTAACAATATGGGGCAAATAGTAGGAAGATCAGGTGTTTATGGTTTCAGACGTGCTGCTTTATTTGACGCATCTGGAAATGGAAATAATATTGATCTTAATACCCTTATCGACAATTCGTTAGGTTGGAATTTGATTGAAGCACGAGATATTAATGATAATGGCTGGATTGTTGGTTATGGCATAAATCCCAATGGTGAACATCATGCTTATCTCTTAACACCCATACCAGAACCAACAACTTTTTCCTTGCTAACTGTTGGGGTATTATTACTAAGAAGAAAAAAATAATCTGTCAATCTTCTTCCGGTCGAGTTAATACGAATAATGGGCAAAAATCATAATTGCCATCAGAGGGATTTTTTATGCCCATAAATTCTAATACTTTTTGCTGTGTTTCTTCACATAAATCGTCGAAATAGATATTTAATTCGTCCATAGTTTGAATCCCTTTCATTAATCTAATTGGTTTATTGCTGATCGATTGACACCCGGCTGACAATGACCGTAAAGATCAACCGTCATAGTAATAGAACTATGACCCAATTGCTCTTTGACATAATGAATTGGTGCACCAATTTGAAGTAGCAACGACGCATAAGTATGTCGAATATCATGGACGCGGATTTTGGGCAGCTTCGCTTTGGTCAATGATTTATAGAATACACCTCGCCTGAAAATATTGGCATTGATCGGTTCACCTTCACGGTCTGGAAATACAAGGCATATCTTCTTTTTCTTATGTGATTGACAGTGCAAATCCTTATTTCTGGCTTTATGTCGGGCTTTCAATGCTTTATATAATCCATCCGTCATATCAATATATCGAACCTTATGCGATTTGGGTGTGTCCCAATGGTCATGGCTATAGCTTCGTTGGACAATAATCTGCTTAGTATCAAAGTTCACACTGTCCCAAGCCAATCCCACTAATTCACCAAGCCGCATACCAGTACGGAAGGCCGTAAGCACTAAGTCATAATAATCGGGTTCGTCCTTTTGAATGACGTCCAACAGTCCCGTTACTTGCTCCTTAGTTAGAAATTGGGTTTTCTTCTGCGGTTTCGACTTCTTGAAAAATCGGCCTAAATTATGAGCCGGATTCACAAGTACAATTTCCCGTTCTACTGCCTCGGCAAACACCGCACTAATGCAAATTCTGATATTCTGTACGCATAACCCATTGCCTTGTTTATCCAATAGAAGCCGCTTGACCTCTTGCCGATTGATGCTCTTTAATTTCTTATTTTTCCATTCTGGCAGCAAGTACAATTCGGCAATCCGTTGATATGAGTACCATGAGTTACGTTTTAATCTGTGCTTTGCAACCTTGTTAATGTACTCCTTGAAGAACCCCCCGAATGTGACATTATCCTTGTCCAGCCCTCGTCCATTGGTAAAATCGACCTGACCTAATGCCAATTGCTCCCGAAATTTTCGTGCTGCCTTTATTGCTGTTCCTTTTTCAGGTCCAATTTTCCGTGATGTCCGTTGGCCCTTGTGATTAATCCACACATACCAATCCCCGCTTGTTTTTTGCTGATAAAGCCTAACACCCATAATTTACCCCTTTCCAAAAATGTCCTATTTCCTTGTTTTACACAATGTACAAGAGGCCTTTATCTTTAATTCTTATCTATGTCGTACTTTGTGTAAAATAGCGCATCTATATAGGTGCATTGTGGCGTGTTTTCTGGACCTCGAACACCCGGAAAATGGATAGAATTGGACTTTTTTAGTTGCACATAGAATGCGCTTTTTCGTTATGAATAACCGAATGAGAGAAAATGGAGATTGGGGGGATGGTAGAACGACTCGGGTTGTAATTACTGTGCAGACAAGCAATTAGTTATATTTAACGGAGAGGGGGGGATTCGAACCCCCGGTACCCCTATTAGAGATACGACGGTTTAGCAAACCGTTGCCTTAAGCCGCTCGGCCACCTCTCCATGGTCCTATTCAAAAATGCAAATAGCTGCTTATGAAAAGCCAAAACTGCGTCTTTTCCGCAAATTACGCCAGCACCAATCTAAGCCCGGCATGTTGCGAACAACTCGATGCATACTTATAACATTTAGGAATTCGTTTGTCAACTAACCAAGAGACCAAAATAAGAGACCAAAATTATTTCATCATATTGATGCAAAATATCAACACAAAAAGAATCATCGGACCCAAGACAGCCAGGACTTGTAAAGATGACTCGAATCCGATAGAATGGCTCAAATAAAATGGTTATTTTCAGTCTTAATTAAATGGTGCAATAGGAGTTTTCATGAAGATTTCTTTGGATTGGCTGCGGGATTATGTGGATATCGACCTTTCGGCGGATGAAATCGGCGAGATTCTCAGCAATCGGGGCTTTCCCATCGAGAGCATTGAGCCGGTCGGCGACGACACCCTGCTGGATGTGGAGATCACCAGTAATCGCGGCGACTGCCTGGGACACATCGGGATCGCGCGGGAACTGGCCGGAGCCACGGGAAAACCGCTCACCCTGCCCGATATCACGCTGGATGAATCGGACCACGACGCAGCCGCCATGGTACAGGTCAAGATCCACGAACCGGCCCTGTGCAACCGCTACACCGCCCGCGTCATCGAGGGCGTCAAAATCGGCCCCTCGCCTGAATGGATGCAAAAGCGGTTGGAGACCATCGGCGTCCGCAGCATTAACAATATTGTCGATGTAACCAACTATGTGATGATGGAAACCGGCCAACCCTCGCACGCATTCGACTATGCGAAGATCGGCGGCCAGACGATCATCGTCCGCAAAGCCGTCAATGGCGAACGATTGGTCAGCATTGATGAAACCAAGTGCGACCTGAACGAGTCCATGCTGGTCATCGCGGACGAAAAAATCCCCGTCGCCATGGCCGGTGTCATGGGCGGACTGGATACGGAGGTCTCCGAAGCAACAAACGATGTGCTTTTGGAAATGGCACATTTTGAGCCGGTCACCATCCGCAGCACGGCCCGCAAGCTGGCCCTGCCATCCGAGGCGTCCTTCCGCTTCGAGCGCCATGTGAACACCGAAAACATCGAGTGGGTTTCAGCCCGATGCGCTCAATTGATGACCCAAACCGCCAGCGGCAAAATCGCGAAAGGCATGGTTGACGCTTGGCCGGAAAAACGGCAGCGGGACACCATCGGGATGCGGCCGTCACGCATGAACGCCCTGCTCGGCATCGATATCCCGCAGGACAAAGTAATGTCGATCTTTGAATCGCTGGGCTTTGCACCGACAATCCAAAGCGATGATCTGATCGCCTGCACATCTCCAAGCTGGCGGCACGATCTGCACCGTGAAGCCGACCTGATCGAAGAGGTCGCCCGCTGTTATGGTTACGATAAGATTCCCGTCGAGCCGAAGATTCACATTGAGGTGGCCCCGCCGAACCCGCGGGAAAAAATCGCCGGCAGAATACGGACCTTTCTGAACGGTGCGGGCTTTTACGAAAGCATCAATGTCAGCTTTATCGACGCAAAAACCGCCGAGCCGTTCTCCGAGCTGACGGCCGAACAGCACTTGTCGGTTTCGGATGTGTCGCAGAAGAACCTGAACCTGCTGCGGCAGAACCTGATCGGCTCGTTAATCTCGGTCATGCAGTCGAATTACAACGCCGGCAATCGGCCGTGCCGCCTGTTTGAACTGGCCAACACGTTCATCCCCGGCGCCAGCCACAAACCGGGCGAACTGCCCAATGAGCATACCCGCCTCGGACTGGCAATAGACGATGATTTTCGTGTCATGCGCGGCGTGATTGAAGGCATCATCACGGGTCTTTGCCTTAACAGCACGTTGGAATTCAAGCCCTGCTCGTACAAATGGGCACAGGCAGGCGCTCAGATTTTCCTCGACGGCGAGGCGCTGGGGATGGCCGGACTGCTAACGCCCGACACCGCGGCTCAATTCGACCTGGACAAGCAGGTCGTGACCGCGGCAGAACTGGATTTTGACCTGCTGCTGGCCAACGCCGGCGGCATCCCAACGGCGAAACCCATCCCGCGATTTCCGGCGATTGTCCGCGACCTGTCCCTGATCGTGAACGAACCGATCCAGTGGTCGCAGATCACCTCCGTGGTGCAGAGTAAGGCCCCTGCCGAGTTGGAACAAATCGACTTTACCGGTCTGTATCGCGGCAAGCCCATCCAGAACGGCAAGAAGAGTATTACCGTCTCGCTGCGGTTTCGTGACGACCAAGGCACGCTGCGGCACGAAACGGTGGACGGCTATCAGGAAGCAATTCTGGCCGGCCTGACTGAGTCATTAGGGGCAGAACTACGAACAGCGTAAACAACAGCGGAGCGGCGCAAGCCGCCCGATTACGTTTCTTGGAATATCAGCGTTTGAATCGGAGGGCTTACGCCCTCTCGCTTTTGCTAAAACATGAAAGGACACTGTGATGGAATGTAAAAAAGACAAAAACATGGATTTCTGTAATTGCAGCTATCCCGGCTGCAGCCGCAAAGGCGTTTGCTGCGACTGCCTGCAGTACCACCTCAGGAGCAAGCAACTGCCCGGCTGCTGTTTTCCGGATGATGTGGAAAAGACCTATGACCGCAGCTTTGCCGCCTTCGCCAAGGCGTGGAATGTGTAAAGCCAAGAGAATCCTGACGCATACAACACAAAAGAAAAGAGCCCGACACATTTCCGGGCTCTTCCTTTATTTGCAAATTTTGAAAGGGTATTTTTAGGGTTTTATTTTTTTCTGCGGAGCAGTGCCAGACCGCCAAGCCCAAATAACAGCATCGTGGCCGGCTCGGGAATGTTTGCGGTATGCTTGTAGCTGTAATTATGGCCGCCGATGAACTTTGTTACCAGGTTGCCGTTTTGAGCCCAGAAGTCAAAGTTGTCCGCAACTGTTGCAGCAGAGTCTGTAAATACAAAGTGGAATAACGCCTGATCGAATACAGTTCCCTTGTCACCGTCATCAGGATTCAGGAAACCCGCGGCCCATCCCTCCCTTGGAACATTGGAGCCATCCAGCATAGCCATACTTCCGATCGTATTATCATTCTTTTCATTGTTTACGTCCAGCGACATGATACAACGGTCCATTCCGGGGGTATCCCAGTCGACGAAACCATAGTTAAGATTTTGTTCACCAAGAGCGGTTGCCGCAACCCCCTTACCATTTGAAAAGAGCGTGTCCGCATAGCTCCTAACATAACTGTTGGTTTCATCGAGAGTCAGGCCGGGAATATATTTAAATTCAAGTTCTGTGATCAGTGGATTAGCATATCCCGCATCACCGCCTCCTCGATCCACCCAAGGTCCTAAAGTAGATGTGTTCTGCAGGACGATGTCGATATATCCTTTGCCTGTTGTCGAATCAGTACCGGTTGTTAAAGTCGCTGTCGCAGATGCGTAGATACCTGTGCCGTTATTAGCGATATCGGTTGCTTCAAAGTAGGTAACAACCGAGGCATACAGGGGGGATGTTACGAGACACGTCATTATTGCTACATAGAATAACTTTTTCATCTTTACAACCTCTCCCATATCTTATGGGCACTGCACATCATTGACTTTTCCGTGAGAGGATTAAGCAAAATGCCTACCTCTCCTCCAAGAATCCATTTATGTTGCTAATAATAGCAATTTTAGGGCGGCTTGTCAAGGGAAAACTTGTGGGTCCAATATGTCTTTTTTGCAAGCGATTACAAAACCAGTACTTATGTGCTAAAAAAAATAAATTCCCATAAAAATATCACTTTGACCGCCTCAGCTATCTTTTTTGAATTTTTGTTTCCAAAAAACAACATAATAATATTAAATAGTCCTGTCTTGCGATAGCCTGAGGTATCAATATACTGAATAATGTATACTCAACGTTATTAAGCTGAGATTTGACTATTTATTTGGAGAATATGTAAAATGGCAAAACTGGACCCGACCACAATGAAGGACTGGCAAATCGCTAAAGCGGCCGAAGAAAATATGAAGCCCCTCTATCAGCTTGCCCGCGATCTGGGGCTGGCTTATGGAGAACTGCTGCCGGTGGGCGAAAAGCTGGCTAAGCTGGATTACGCGAAAATCCTCGAACGGCTGCGCTACGCCCCGACGGGCCGCTATATCGACGTCACAGCAATCACCCCGACGCCGCTCGGTGAAGGGAAAACGACCACAACCATCGGCTTGGTGCAGGGGCTGGGCAAACTCGGCAAACGGGTCTGCGGCTGTATCCGCCAGCCCAGCAGCGGCCCGACCTTCAACATCAAGGGTTCCGCTGCCGGGGGCGGTCTGTCCCAGTGTATTCCGATGGTCCCGTTTTCGATCCGCCTGACCGGCGACGTCGAATGTGTCACGAACGCGCACAATCTGGCTATGGTCGCTCTGACGGCCCGCATGCAGCATGAGCACAACTATGACGACCAGCGGCTGTCAAAGATCGGGCTTAAACGTCTCAATATCGACCCCGATAATGTTCAGATTAAATGGGCGATTGATTATTGTGCTCAGTCGCTGCGAAATATCACCATCGGAAAAGGTGGAAAAATGGACGGCCTGGAGATGGAGTCGGGAGCACAGATTTCCGTTTCCAGTGAAGTGATGGCCATATTGGCCGTAGCAAAAAATCTGCGGGACATGCGTGAACGAATGTCCAAAATCGTGGTCGCTTATGATAAAGCCGGAAATGAAGTGACCACCGCTGACCTGGAAGTTGATGGTGCCATGACCGCGTGGATGGTGGATGCCTTGAATCCAAACCTTGTGCAGACCATCGAGGGTCAGCCGATTCTGGTACACGCCGGACCGTTTGCCAACATCGCCATCGGTCAAAGCAGCATTATCGCCGATCTGGTAGCGACCAAGCTCAGTGATTTTGTCGTAACTGAAAGCGGGTTCGGCGCCGATATCGGATTCGAAAAATTCTGGAACTTGAAATGCCGCATGTCCGGCCTGAAACCTCACGCCGTCGTTATCGTCGCAACCGTCCGGGCCCTGAAAATGCACGGCGGCGGCCCTGAAGTCAAACCGGGTAAGCGGCTCGCGCCGGAGTATTCACAGGAAAATCCGGAACTGCTCGAAAAGGGATGTGAAAACCTGATCGCGCACATCGATATTGTCCGCAAATCCGGTATTCGCCCCATCGTCTGTATCAACAAATTCTATACCGACACGGACGCGGAAGTGGCACTTGTCCGCCGTATCGCTGAAGAATATGGGGCTGAAGCCGCTGTTTCCGAACACTGGCTCAAAGGCGGTGAAGGCGCCGTCGAACTGGCCGAAAAAGTGGCTTCCATTGCCCAGGAAGAAAAGGACTTCAAATACCTGTACGATCTGGAAATGCCGCTGAAAGAGCGCATCGAAAAGATCGCCACAGAGATTTATGGCGCAAAAGGCGTCACCTATTCTGAAAAAGCATTGGAGAAAATCAAAAAGATCGACGGCACACCCGAAATGCGAAAACTCGGCACCTGCATGGTCAAAACGCATCTGAGTTTGTCCCATGATCCCGATCTGAAGGGGCGTCCCACGGGTTGGGAACTGCCTATCCGGGATATTATGGTCTATGAAGGGGCCGGATATGTCGTCCCCATCGCCGGAGACATCAAACTGATGCCCGGCACCGGTTCTGACCCGGCCTATCGGCGTATTGATGTGGATATCAAAACCGGTAAAGTAACAGGGATGTTCTAATCACCCTTGCCAAATCGACTCAAATCCTTACAATGACACCTTGATTCTATTGTCGTTATCGTTCGTTTGAATACAGAGTTTTGGAGAAAAAATGACCGCGAAAATTATCGATGGTAAACAAGTGGCCGCGGATATGCGGGCCGAATTGAAAGAAAAAGTCGCAGAGTTGAAAGCGAAAGGCGTTACGCCGGGGTTGGCAGTTGTTTTGGTTGGTGAGGATCCGGCGTCAAAATCCTATGTCACCGCGAAAGAACGGGCCTGCGAAGAAATCGGCATTTACAGTGACGACAATCGCCTGTCCGCGAAAACAAGCGAAGATGAGCTTCTGGCCTTAGTTGAAAAACTCAATAAGGACCCAAAAATCAATGGGATCCTGGTCCAATTGCCGCTGCCTAAGCATATCGATGAGGATAAAGTCCTGCTGGCGATCGATCCGGCCAAGGACGTCGATGGTTTCCACCCGGTCAATGTCGGCAAAATGGTCGTCGGCCAGGATGCCTATCTGCCCTGTACACCGCACGGCATTATCCAATTACTCGTCCGCAGCAAGGTACAGCTCGAAGGCGCCGAAGTCGTCGTTGTCGGCCGCAGTAATATCGTCGGTAAACCCATAGCGAACATGCTGATCCAGAAGGCCCACACCGGTAACGCGACTGTAACGGTTTGTCATACGCGAACAAAGAATATCGCCGAGCACGTTAAACGAGCGGACATTATCATCGCCGCAGCGGGCCGGCCCAATACCGTAACCGCTGATATGGTGAAAGACGGAGCCGTCATCATTGACGTAGGCGTCAATCGCGTCGAAGATGCTACAAAGAAACGCGGTTACCGGCTGGTCGGTGATGTGGATTTTGAAGCGGTTAAGGAAAAAGCAAGTTTAATCACCCCCGTCCCCGGCGGCGTCGGCCCGATGACCATCACCATGCTGCTGTACAACACGGTTCAGTCAGCGGAAAAAACACTGAAAGCATAAACTCGCAGATATCACATAAAATTAAAGCCCGGTTTGTAAAGATGCAAATCGGGCTTTTATCGGCACTATCGCGATTGCAAGGAATTGGCTGGCGACTGTTGAAAACTCCCGATCGCTTTTCGCAGGCCAACGCTGATCGCGGCCAGACGAGACAGTTCTTCGGCTTGCAGCGGCAGATGCGCGGGACGATAGACCAGAACAAAGCCAACCCCCCGACCGAAGCGTCCCAGCGGAATCGCGACAATCGAGATGGTTTTCAGAATTCCCGGCGGACCCTGCAGACCCATCCTCAGCAACTGATCCAATGAACAGATGCGATTCATTTGACTGACACTGTTGACCAGTTCCCGCGTAAACCAGTGCTGAAATTCTCTCTTTTCGACAGGATCTGAAACGCCGATGTCGGCCATGTGAACATCAAAACTGTTTTCGGAGAGAAGGAAAACAGCGGCATCCGCCTCCTCAATGGCCTCACGAATCCCCCCGACCGCGGCATCCAGCAAATCTTCCAGGCCGGTGCTTTGGAGTAATGATTCATAAAACGAAGTAACAAATGTCAGATTGGCCAGTTTGGTCGCAAATTCACGGTGAGCCGCAACCATATCGCGACACATAATATCTATCTTGTCCGCTTGCTTTTGCTGGCGGGTATGAAGCTTGCGAATTACTTTCAACGCTCGTTTATTGTCTCTTGCCGCCAATGCCTACTCCTATGTCTGATTTTTTTATCTGCGCTCTTTCCTCTGAGATATGGTTCTCTTCGGCATTTCAGGAATGGGGCTTAATCGTGAATTTAAGGAATTAAACTCGAAAAACAATTGATTTATCGGACATTCCCTGCGGTTCAACCCCCGATAAAAATGGCTCAATCTTCATTGATAATGAAAGCGAATGTTGGTTTTTGGTGACCCCTCTTCAGGAACAGGTGGAAAACATGGAATCGATTTATCAGGGAACACCCGGCCAGGCAAATGCCCTATGATTATTTTGTTCATAAGGGAAAGTTGTAAAAACCGGTTCATGGACTGGTTTTTACAAACGGGCTTAACTCGCGCAGGCGATTGACAATCGGGACCATTTTCTCGACAACGACGTCGATCTCCTGGTCGGTATTATAGCGGCTTAAGCTGTATCGAATCGAACCGTGCGCCGCGGTAAACGGTACCCCCATCGCCCGAAGCACATGCGACGGCTCCAGCGAGCCGGACGTGCAGGCCGAGCCGGAACTGGCACAGATACCAAACTGATCCAGCAGCATTAAAATAGATTCACCTTCGATGTACTCAAAACTGATATTGGACGTATTCGGCAGGCGGTTATGGGTATCACCGTTGACAAAACAATCCGGGCAGGATGCCAGAATGCCTTTTTCGAGCTTATCCCGCAACGCCTTGACACGGCTGTTTTCCTCGGTCATATTTTGCAGCGCACGCTCACAGGCCTTGCCCATCGCAATAATACCCGGCACATTTTCCGTTCCGCCGCGGCGGCCGGATTCCTGGTGCCCGCCGTGCATAAACGTCCCCAAGCGTGTCCCCCGGCGGACATACAAGACCCCCACGCCCTTGGGAGCATGGAGCTTATGGCCCGAAAGACTCAGCAGATCAATGGAGCTTTCTTTCAGATTGATCGGGATTTTGCCAACCGCCTGTACGGCATCCGTATGAAAAACGATTCCCCGCGCCTTCACCAAATCGGCAATCTCTTCGACCGGAAAAATCGTTCCTGTTTCATTATTAGCCCACATCACCGATACAATCGCCGTATTATCATCCAGCCGAAAACCCAACTCGTCCAGATCGAGCTTGCCCTGCCGGTCTACACTGACTTCACTGATGCTGTAGCCGTGCCGCTCCAGATCACGGCAGGTCGTCAGCACCGCCGGATGCTCCACACGGGTCGTAACGATTTTTCGCCGATTGGGGTACATCGCCAGCGTACCTTTAATCGCGGTATTGTCGCTCTCGGTGCCGCAACTGGTAAAAAGAATTTCGTCCGGCTCACACCCCAGCAAGGCAGCCACCCGCTCACGCGCCTGGGCGAGCTTTTTGCCCACTTGGCCGCCGAACGTATGCATGCTCGACGGATTGCCGTATTTTTCACTCAGATACGGCATCATCTCTTCGATCACTTCTTCGGCCACACATGTCGTGGCGTTGTTGTCCATATAAATTATATTCTGCATCGGAATCGTTCCCGCTGAAATCAGTCTTTTACTTCTTCGACGTACAGATCATCACTGACAAATTCTTTGAGCCGTGCCTCGACCACATCTTTCATGGTAAATTCTGCCATCTTACACTGAGCGCACATCCCGCGAAAAGCAACTAAAACCTTGTTGCCCTCAATATCAACAAGATCAATATCGCCGCCGTCGACTCTCAGTGCCGGACGTATCTGCTCGTTAATCGTTTCCTGAATCAACTGGATTTTCTGGATATTGGTCATTTTGGTCGGCTTGGCTGGTTTCGGTTTATGCTCGACCTTGGCTTTTTGCCCCTGTACTTCTTCGACCAGCTCGCCAATCCGTCCCTTACAGCCGCCGCAGCCGCCGCCGGCCTTGCAGAAATTGGTCACTTCTTCAACCGTCGTCAGGTCATTTTCATGGACGACTTTGCGGATTTCTTCATCCGTCACACCAAAACAGGTACAAACGATATTGCCCTTTTGCGTCTGCGGGGCCTGTCCGCCCTTGCGGCGATAATAATCAGCAATCGCCGCTTCAAGCGCTTCCTGGCCCATCACCGAACAATGCATCTTCTGGTCGGGAAGGCCGCCGAGCTGCTCGACGATGTCCTTATTGGACACCTTGGCCGCTTCCTCAAGCGTCATCCCCTTAATCATCTCGGTCAGAACCGATGAGGATGCAATTGCGCTGGCGCAGCCGAACGTCTGAAACTTCACATCTTTAATCCGACCGTCGCCATCCAATTTGAACATCAGCGTCAGCGCATCTCCGCACGCCAGCGAACCGACTTCGCCCACACCATCCGGGTCATCCAGTTTGCCGACGTTCTTCGGGTGATGAAACGTATCCAGTACTTTGTCCGTATAATCCCACATAATATTTCTCTCAGGATAATCTACGCCTGACTGGCTTTCAGTGCCTGATCAAAATCCTCAATAATATCATCAATATGTTCTGTGCCCACAGAAACACGAACGTAATCCGGTGTCACTCCCGCGTCAAGCTGTTCTTCATCGGTCAACTGCTGATGCGTCGTGCTGGACGGGTGGATAACCAGTGTTTTGCTGTCCAGAACATTGGCCAGGTGGCTGGCAAGATTAACAGCATCAATAAACTTGACGCCGGCCTCTTTGCCGCCCTTAATTCCAAAGCCCAAAATCGCTCCCTGCCCGTCCGGCAGATATTTCTTTGCCAATGTATAATCCGGATGCGATGCAAGACCCGGATAATTGACCCATGAAACCGCCGGATGCTTTTCAAGGTGCTTCGCCAGTGCCAACGCGTTCTCGCAGTGACGCGGGGCACGCAGGTGCAGCGTCTCAACTCCCTGCAGCAGCAGAAAGGCATTGAACGGTGACAAGCAACCTCCCGTATCCCGCAGGATATTGGTACGAATCTTAATAATATACGCCAATTCACCCAAGGCCTCGTAATACTTCAAGCCATGATAACTCGGATCCGGTTCGGTCAGTTCCGGAAACTTATCATTATCCCATTTAAACCTGCCGGAATCAACCACAATACCGCCAACACTGGTGCCGTGGCCGCCAATGATTTTGGTGCAGGAATGCACGACAATATCAATACCATGCTCAAACGGCCGGAATAAGTAAGGAGATGTCACCGTGTTGTCGCAAATCACCGGCAGGCCGTTATCATGGGCAACTTTCGCGATGGCCTCATAATCCAACACGTCATTCTTGGGATTGCCGATGGATTCAATGTAAACCAGCCGTGTATTGTCCTGAATCGCTTTCGCGAAATTCTTGGGATCCTTGGGGTCAACAAATGTAACATCAATCCCCATTTTCGGAAATGTATGCGAAAATAACGTACAGGTACCACCATACAATGAGTTTGCTGAAACAACATGAGACCCCGCCGGCACGATATTCTGAATCGAAGCGGTAATCGCCGCCATCCCGGAACTGAACGCACAGGCCCCGACGCCCCCTTCCATCGCCGCAATGCGTTTTTCCAGAACATCGGTCGTCGGATTCATCAGCCGTGTATAGATATTGCCAAACTCTTTGAGGGCGAAGAGATTCGCCGCGTGCTCGGCATCATTAAAAACATAACTGGTTGTTTGATAAATCGGCACCGCACGGCTCAAGGTTGTGCTGTCAACTTCCTGGCCGGCGTGCAACGCAAGTGTCTCTAATTTATACTTTTTCTCTTCCATTTTTGATTCCTTATCTACCTTTAAATATTCTGTTTATTTTGGCAAAACCTGCAACATGCGATCCAGGGACCTTCTTGCTTTGGAGCATATCGGTTCCGGAACTGTGATTTTGTACTGCATATCTTCCAACGCCCAGACCACCTTTTCGAGCGATATTTTTTTCATGTTCGGGCAAACAGCTTTTTCCGTAACCGGGTGAAACTGCTTCTCCGGATTTTGTTTTTTTAACGAATGGATAATTCCCTTTTCTGTCGCAATAATGAATTCGTCGGCGCTGCTTGTTCTCGCAAATTTCAGCATCCCGCCGGTACTGAGCAGTTCGTCTGAAATAGCCCGAACATCCGGATTGCATTCCGGATGTGCCAAAACAACGGCATTCGGGTGCGCTTGCCTGGCAGACTCTACATCCGCCGGCAAAATCCGCACATGGGTTGAGCAATACCCCGGCCAGAGAATCATCTGGCGCCCTGTGCGCTCAACAATAAATCCGCCCAGATTCTTATCCGGCACAAAAATAATCTCCCGCTCGCGCGGCAGCGTTTGAACCAGTTCAAGGGCGTTGCCGCTGGTACAGCAATAATCGCTTAACGCTTTTACCTCCGCCGTCGAATTCACATAACAGACAACCAACGCTTCCGAATGCTGATCTTTCAGTTCCCGAAGCTGGGCGGCATTAATCATATCCGCCATCGGACAACCGGCGTCTTTATCCGGCAACAATACGGTTTTGTCCGGGGACAAAATCGCCGCGGTCTCGGCCATAAACAGCACCCCGCAAAAAACGATGACGTCTGCGTCAGTTTCTGAGGCCTGTGCGCTCAAGCCCAGCGAATCGCCGGTAAAATCCGCAATGTCCTGAATCTCTTCGGGCTGATAGTTATGAGCCAGAATTACGGCGTTCCGCTGCTTTTTTAAGGTCTGGATTTTCTCAGTGATGTTCACACTCATATATAGTACTCCAGCCGATCACCGAGGCCCGGCCCTTTTTTCTTGTAAAGCGTATCCGGCCGCGAGATGACAACCGCCGTCTGGGGCGGCACGGATTCCCGAATCCAGACATTTCCCCCGATGATCGCGCCTTTGCCGATGGTAATATCTCCCAGAATCGTGGCCTCAGCATAAACCGTTACTTCGTCTTCCAGCGTTGGATGCCGTTTTTGATCACGAATAATCTGACCCCGTTCGTCTTTCGGGAAGCTCAATGCCCCCAGCGTGACGCCCTGATAAATCTTGACACGAGAGCCGATCACGGCCGTTTCACCAATCACAACACCGGTTCCGTGATCGATAAAGAAATAATTTCCAATCCTTGCCCCGGGATGAATGTCAATGCCCGTCTGCGAATGCGCGTACTCGGACATAATCCGCGGTATCAAGGGTATTTCCATGCGGTACATCTCATGCGCAAGCCGATGGATGGCAATCGCGGATATGCAGGGATAACTGATCACGATCTCTTCAAATGACTTCGCCGCCGGGTCTCCGTCGTAAGCCGCAACGACATCGGTTCTCAGGACCTGCCGGATGGACGGAATACGTTTGAGCAGTTCATTCGCATGAAAACCGGCCATGAGCGAGCAATCGGACGTGGGACACTCTTTCAGTTTGCATTCATGACGCAGGGCCAATTCGATTTGCTCTTTCAACTCCCGGCTGAGAATCACCAGCAGCTCATGAACCACCGAACGCACATTTTCCTGTGTCACTTTATGCAGTCCCCTGAATCCGGGAAACAGGACTTCCAGCAGCAGTTCCAGAATATGGATAATCTTTTCCCGTGCCGGAAGATTTCGGACATCAATAAAGTTGGTGCCGGAATCATTCTGATATGTCGATACAATTTGATCTGCAAGCGACTCAATATCCAGGTGCTTTAAAGATCTTCCATTCATTGCTTTTATCTCAATTAAATTATTACATCGGCCGGTATTTTAAGACTCATAACAAGCACAAAATCGCCTTCAAAAAAGGGTTTCAAAGCATGGAGAACCTATGCGTCAAGATGCGCATATAATTCCGTTGAAAGATACCGTTCCCCGGTATCGCACATAATAAAAACGATCGTTTTGCCGGCATTTTCGGGCAGCTTTGACAATTCCACCGCAACATAACAGGCCGCCCCGGCACTGATCCCGCCCAATATGCCCTCCAATCTCGCCAGGTTACGCGCCGCTTCGATCGCCTGCTCATTGGAAACGGTAATAACGCGATCATAAATCTTGGTATTCAGAACACACGGTACAAAACCGGCGCCAATCCCCTGGATTTTATGCGGCCCCGGGTTTCCTCCGGACAAAACGGGTGAGTCCGAAGGTTCGACCCCGATGATTTCAACATTCGGGTTCTTCTCTTTTAAAAATTCACCACAGCCGGTAATCGTGCCGCCCGTGCCGATACCGGATACCAGAAGATCGATCTTGCCGTCGGTGTCGTCCCATAATTCCACTGCCGTTGTCCTTCGGTGTACATCCGGATTCGCGGGGTTCTGAAACTGCTGAGGAACAAATGAATTCGGGGTTTCCTTGTGCAGTTTCTCCGCTTCTTCAACCGCGCCTTTCATCCCTTTCGCCGCGGGAGTCAGTACGATTTCAGCGCCCAGCATTTTCAACAGCTTTCGCCGTTCCAGACTCATCGACTCAGGCATGGTTAATATCAGACGATACCCGCGGGCTGCACAGACAAACGCCAAACCAATTCCTGTATTGCCGCTGGTCGGCTCTATCAAAATGGTTTCTTTGTTAATCCGGCCCTGCTCTTCGCCGGCGGAAATCATTGAGACCGCAATCCGGTCCTTGACAGAACCGCACGGATTGAATGATTCCATCTTTGCCAGTACACTGACACCGGGACCGACCATGCGTTGTAGCTTAACCAGAGGCGTATGCCCTATGGTCGCGGTAATATCTTCATAAATCCTGCCCATTTTTCTTCTCTTTCAAATGAGATTTTATATGTGATAGATCGTTGTTTTCTTAGAACGAAGCGAGCGTTCCACTAAATCCGCCAGTGTCACGGATTCAAGAACCCCGAAGATGGCATCCTGAAGTTCTTGCCAGATTTCGCGGGTCGCACAGTCCGTACACCGAGGACAATATTCCGGGTGCTCCAGGCATTCGGCTGGCGCCATCGGCCCTTCAAGGGTCAAAAAAACCTCTTTGAGCTGAATTTCCGCCGGCGGCTTTGCCAGGATATACCCTCCACGAGGCCCACGTATGCTGCGGACAAGACCGGCGGCCTTCAGCATTGCGATTAACTGCTCAAGGTACTTATTGGAAATATCCTCGCGTTCAGAAATAGTCTTAATTTGCAAGGGGGCTTTACCATACTCAAGAGCCAACTCCAGGATGGCCCTCATGCCATATCTTGTTCTTGACGATAACTTCATCCGAATACTCCTGATATCCTATTGTTTTAGTAGATTATTATATACTACTATATTCCTACGGAAGTGTGCAAGAAAAAACTCGATTTTCGCCAGATCTGTCACGAAAAACCCTATCTTACTTGAAAAAAATGACTTATGCTAAAAATAAACACCTCGAACAATAGCTTTTATTTTTAGTTGACAGCGTTTTTTTTGATTCTATAATAGAATTATCTTCTTTTCAAATTCATCGTGTGGATACTCGGAGGCATGGATAATGGCCAATGAAACCTCGAAAAAAGTGGCGTTTGTGTCCTCGTATCTTCCAAGGAGATGCGGGATTGCAACATTCTGTAACGATCTGACAAGAAAAATTTCCGCTTGCGCAGGCAATAAATTTGAACCGCTTGTCGTCGCTATGGTTTCCTCCCATGAACACCAGTACAGCAGTCCTGTGAAATTCGAGGTCCGTAAAAATGTCAAAAACGACTATGTCTGTGCCGCGGATTATTTGAATTTCAGTCATGTTGATTTAGTGTCCGTTCAGCATGAATTCGGGCTTTTCGGCGGCAGCGCCGGTGCCTATCTGAACCTGTTGCTAAAGCGGATTGACGCACCGGTCATTACCACGCTTCACACAATATTGAATGAACCCGCTCCGGAGTATCGACAATCCATGATTGACGTTTGTGATCTCTCTGAAAAAATTATCGTCATGAATGTCCGCGGTGTTTCCATGCTTCGTGATATTTACGGGGTCGATTCTAAAAAAATTCAGTTAATCCCTCACGGTATTCCGGATCTGCCCTTCGTAGACAGCAGCTATTATAAGCATAAGTTCGGCATTGAAGGCCGCAAGACAATTTTAACATTTGGCCTGCTCAGCCGCAACAAAGGCATCGAACACATGCTTAAAACGCTGCCGGCCGTGGTAGAAGCAGAACCTGATGTACTTTATATCATCCTTGGCGCCACCCATCCGGATGTACTTCGCCACGATGGTGAGGAATACCGATTTGAATTACAGCGAATTGTTGAGGAACTTGGTCTTCTGGACAATGTCATGTTTTATAATCAATTCGTCAGTGACGAGCGGCTGCATAACTTCCTATGTGCCACGGACATCTACGTCACCCCCTATCAGAACAGAGAACAGTTAACCAGCGGCACACTCGCATTTGCAGTCGGATCCGGAAAAGCGGTCGTTTCAACCCCCTACTGGGCAGCCGAGGAACTTCTGGATGAAGGACGCGGCAAAATTGTTGCCTTTAATGACCACAAGGGCCTGTCAGATGCGATCATTGGCCTGCTTAAAGATGAAGCTGTTTTCAATGAGTGCCGGCGCCGTGCCTATGATTACGGCCGGACGAGAACGTGGTCCAAAATAGGTCGGCAATATTGGGATCTGTTCTCCAAAGCCCGGTTCCCTGCAAAATCCATAACAAAAACATTTGCGAATAAAAAGGAGAGCATTTCACTGTTTGAACTTCCGGAACCGTCTCTGGATCATCTACGCAACATAACAGATGACACCGGTTTGATTCAGCACGCTAAATTCATGCTGCCGGATCGAGAGCACGGCTATTGTACGGATGACAACACCAGGGCCGTGGTCGCAATGGTCAAATATCACACGCAGTACGCCGACCCGGAAGCCCTGAGATTGTTTAACATTTATCTCTCATTTATCCTCCATGCCCAGCGCAAAGACGGAACTTTTCATAATTTTATGGATTATAACCGCCAGTGGGTCGAACCGGAACCGGCCCATGACAGCCTCGGCAGGTCGCTTTGGGCATTTGGTTCGGTTATCGAACATCCCCCACTGCCGGAGTTGGTCCCCATTCTCAAAGACCTTTTCGATAAATCTTCGCCGCACATCCCGCAACTGCCCCCCCGCGGCAAGGCATACGCGACATTTGGGATGCGAAGCTACCTGAGCCAGTTTCCCGGAGCCAGCGATATCAAACGGTATTTACACGCCGCCGCCGAGCATTTGGTGCATTTGTTTGAGAAATATTCCGAACCGGGATGGGATTGGTTTGAGAATATCCTCACCTACGATAATGCTGTCCTGCCTCATGCATTATTTGACGCCTATATCACCACAGGTAAAGAGATCTACCTGGAAATCGCAACCAAATCCTGTGAGTTCCTCCTGGAAACGACGTTTACCGGTGAACACTTCAGCTTTGTCGGCTGTACCGGCTGGTATCCCAAAGGCGGCCAAAAAGCACAATTTGACCAGCAGGCCCTTGAAGCGGTGAGTACAGCGATGATGCTTCGCGGAGCATACGAAGCCACGGACAACCCGAATTATCTTAAAATGCAGAAAAAGGCCTTTGGGTGGTTCCTCGGAGACAATGATCTTTCCGTCCCCATCTATGATTTTCGCACAAAAGGATGCGGCGACGGCTTGGGAACAAACGGCGCCAACTTAAACCAGGGAGCTGAAAGTATGATCAGTTTTCTCCTGGCCCTCCTGAGCGTCATCGAAAGCTACGGCCCGCAGCGTCATAATGGGTCCGACCCAAAACAGAATACATTATCTGTGTCTGAACCAGACAAAACACCCCCCAATAACGACTCCGTATTGCCATGAAAATCGCAACCTTCAATGCCAATTCGATCCGAAGCCGAATGGGTGTGCTTACCAAGTGGCTGGGGCTTCACCAACCGGACATTCTGTCCATCCAGGAAACAAAGGTTCAGGATCCTGATTTCCCCATATCCGATCTCGCCGCAACCGGCTATGAGATGGTATTCCGGGGGCAAAAAAAATATAACGGTGTGGCGATTTTAAGTAAGGAAAAGCCCAAAGAAGTTGTTACCACCCTGCCGCAGGATACGCTGGATCAGGCCCGCTTTATCAAGGCCACATTTGGTGATATCGTGGTCATCAATACCTATGTTCCTCAGGGCACCGCTGTGGATTCGGAAAACTTCCAATACAAATTAAACTGGTTCCGCTGGCTTCGAGAGTATCTGCAGCAGCACCACAATCCCGCCGACCCCATCGTTTGGGTCGGCGATTTGAACGTTGCCCGCGAAGATATCGACGTACACGATCCGGAGAAACTATGGGGGCATGTCTGTTTTTGTGAGCCGGTCCAAAAAGCCCTTTCAGATGTCATGGAGTGGGGATTCATTGATGTCTTTAGACAACGGCATCCGGAACCGGGGCGCTACACATTCTGGGATTATCGAGTCCCGAATGGACTTAAAAGAAATATCGGCTGGCGCCTGGACTACATTATGATGACCCCAAAATTGGCCGATAAATGTACGGAGTGCTGGATTGATCGGGAACCAAGGGGATGGGAAAACCCCAGTGACCATACATTTTTGGTCGCGGAACTTAACATCTGAATAATCTTCAATGTGCAGGCTTGCATTTTTCATCAAATTACTTATGTTCTATGGTTTCGTAAAATAATATCGATATTTAAAAAAGACTGGGAGTTATGGGCCCTATTACCATATCTTATGAGGATTTTAATGATCTGATTGCCGGCAGAACAGACCGGTATTTCAGGGCAGTCGGCTATCTGGCAATCCATTTCGATGAAAAAGGGGGGTTGACACGCCCGCTTCTCGGCGAACTGCTTTCGCAGGCAACACAGATCGAGGAACTGTTAGATTCCTACGGCGCACGAAATAACTGCCGATGGGCTCGTTTTCGATCCCTGACTGCGGCGATTAAACTGTTTTCTAATGTCAGCTACGAACTATTACATATTCACCATTCCATTCCGGCCTATCGTCTTCTGGAAGTGAATCAGGAATTTTCGAAAAGCACCGAGCAGGCGCTGAGTTTCACCCAAGCCACCCTTCTCAAGGCCGCCCAACAGCTTATTGCAGAAGCCGAAAAACTGAAGCTGTCCATCCCGGAAGTATCCGAAAAGGATGCCTTCTTCGGTGAGAAGCTTCCAATCGGGCGGCTCCCGCATGATCTGGCCAGACGCAAAATTGAAGCCGTATCAAAAACGGTTTCGTTGCTGGCGACCGCTTTTTTGAATCTGGCCGCCGAAAGCAGAAAAGTGCTGCCCCGTAGAAAGCCAAAGTCGCAAACCGCTTTGTATGAATTAATCAATCTGATCAGCGAAGAAAAGGTGCGTTCTCTGGAACTTCGATTCCATAACCTTCAGTCACTCTATGATACCTTTGTCTCGACGACCGAAACGGAGGTCTTTGACAATGATCTTCCGGTCCTTCGCGGCCATATCAGTGTCGTGCTGCACCTGCTTCGCACCGCTCGTGATTTCGCTCACTACTTCGAACGGCATGTCGGCCCGACAACGCAGCAGGTGCCGCAAACACCCAAGCAACTGGTAGAACCGGAGGCACTGGTAGAAACATTAATTGATTACTCCATCCGGTATGTTTCACAATTTCTTGAATGCGCCGAGAAGCTTTGCCAGGAAATGCTCAGGCGTTATACCGAAATCGGAACCATCGAAGTCCTCGTCCCCCAGTACCGTGGCTTTCATGTCCGCCCGTCCACTCTCATCTCCAAGCTTGTGCTGCATTACGGCAGCGAAGTGAAAATGAAACTGGGTGAGGACACATACGATGCCAGCTCTCCCCTTGAACTGTTCAGGGCCAATGAAAAGATCAATGCCCATAAGCGCCGCTCACTCGCCCAGGAAATCATTTGCCTGGATTTGCTTTCTTCCCGGTCCGAGTCGAAGAACCTTCAGATGGTCATACACAATGTCATCGCCACACTGGCGGAATCCGGAAAAGTCATCATTTACGAGCAGCCGCTTAAAATCGAAAAGAAAGAGTTTCGCCCCGATATCAACCCCATGGAACAAGTCGCTGATGAAATCGCGAAGTTGCTGGTTACCGGAAAAATTGACATCGCAACGGATATTCGGGCTGTTTTCACCGGCGACAGGCGTGTTCTGGAAGACATTAAACTGCTTGCAGAAAACGGATACGGAGAGGACAACCACGGGGATAATATTCCGCTCCCCGAACAATTATCATATCTTAGACAGTAAACGAAAATTCTGGTAAAGCATGAACACATCATCGCCGCCGCACAATGTTCTTTTGTCGTTTTCTCAGAATGATCAAACTATCCGTGAAACAGCCCCCACAAAGGAGAGATCAAAAGATCGAATTCCAATATCGCCTAAATCTAATCCGGCGCTTCAGCCGGTTCGACTGCTTCCGGCTCCGGCACATCTTCCAGCAATTCAGCTAACGGTTTGGTCATGTTGTTGGCGATATAAGAGGGTATCTGGTAGACCCAATTCTGGTGTTTTTGGGTAAAGGCCTTGGCGGCGTCCATCGCCAGCAACTTCGCCTCTTTCTCTTTTAACTGCTCTTCGGAGTCATCCTTGCCAACCTTGACCTGAGACTTATCCAGGTAGTCCGCTGATATTTTGGCGTATGTCTTTTCGTCCTTTTGGGCCAGCGTTAGCTTATAGACAGTTTGGTCGTCCAGTTTGCAGGTGTAGGTGTTATCAAATTCCAGTGATGCCGGGGAATTGGCCACACTGGTCACATCCTCAAACCGAAGCGAATTTATCGCCCCGAAAACAGATTTATAGTCGATTCCCTTAACCTGTTTGCCTTCGGGCATGTCCTGCAGTTCGACAGTCGTTTTATCCTCGGACGCTTTCAGGACGTAGCTGTCAGCGCCGGTGCGGACGGCCACACTGGCTATCTGCTTCTGTTCGATCTGAAGCAATTGAGCATCCACATAGTCCATCGGACGGGCAGAAATGTATGGGGGTTGTTGAATAGAATAGACATCATTTGCAGTGCCCAATCTCGCAAATGCTCCACCCTCACCATCGCTTTCTGAGACGAAAAAGCGCACAATTTCCTTCCCGTCTTTATCCATAAAAGCAACCTGATAACGAGCTGTTTCGTCTGTTACTTTCAGGTCGACGTGATTATCCGGATTATCTGTTACTTTCTCATGCGTGCGAATATCCAGGCAATTATTGATGAGACGGTTGATCCTGGCAATATCTGCCGGGTAGTTATCTTTATCCGCAACGACAAAACCCTTTCCGGAGCGGTTCAGTGTTGTCGTTTTGGCGCCCTTATCACTGGTAATCGTGATGGCCGAAATGGCCTCAACCTGAAGTCCTTCGATCAACAGTGAACTGCTGAAATCGGCAACATTCACATTTTGACTGATACGGTTCTGCAGAACCGCCCACCCAGCCATGAGAACGGCAATCATCCCTAAAACTGAAAGTTTTTTGTTACTCATTGATTCTCTCCTGTATAATTTCAGTCTTTCCAATCAGGAATCACTGGCATGACTGATATAACGTCTTCGTTTGATACTTCGATAGATTCCAAGCCCAATCGCAATGATCAATGTCAAAATGGGCCCCGGGACCGTGCAATAGAAAAGCATCCGCTCTTTGAGCACTTCGACACTTTTACGTTCCTGCATCTTGATATCCCGCATTTCTTTTTCCAAGTCACGCAGTTTTAATTCAATCTCTTTCTTTTCTTCAAGAATCGTCTGATTGATCAGCGCCCCTTTGCCCTCGCCCTGAAGTGACCGAAGTTTCTCATTTAACTGCTGTTCAAATTCTTTGATTCTCGCCTCAATTCGCCGTGTTTCCTCAATCGTTTTCTCCTCAGCGACAGCTTCAATGTCTTTGACCACTGTAAACGGCCGCTCATAGTTACCACGGGATCGGATCGAGATCAACCGCTCGGAACCGGACAGGGTCTCCAAGGCATTCAGCAGCAGCGTACTGTTGTCGCCGACAGGTACCATCCCAAAGATGCTCCGCCGATAGGCCACCATGTCCCCGAGAAAATCAACATCCGACAGTACGACCACCGCACCGGATTCAGTCGCTTCGGTCAGCCCCGTAACTGTCTTGGTCCTGGGTTCATCGCTTTCATCAGATTCTTCGGCTTCGTCCGCAGTCTCATCGGGCATCTCAATCCCATCCGGAAAGGCGCTTTTGAAGTTGCCGGTGACCATGTATCCCATCACAACCGGTTTGGTCCCGTCGCGAAACCGCCGCATAAAGAGACCGTAATCAGGATTCATCAGTTCATAAGGATTCTCGATCTTCCATGTATTACCTGCATCTGTCGTCATCAAAAGCGGCGTATGTTTTAGCTCGGGTGAATTTTCATCCGTTTCCAGTTTTTTCAGCACCCCCGAAAATGCGGTGCTCACTTCACCCAGCTGGGCAACGATGGGATTTTCTTTGTTGAAACAATTGTTTGCAGCATTTAATTTCAGAATACTCAATATCTTTTCCGGCCGCCGATTGGGATTAGGAGCACCCACGACTGCCAGAGAGCGGTCTCCGGCAAACGTCATCGCCGGCATCTCCAGCCCCCATGCCTTTAATAATTGTGGAATGTCCGAGGAGGCATTGTGCTGGCCGCCCCTCATCATCTGCTGCTGATCCGGCGGATCGGCAATGCAATAGGGATCCACGCAAACAATCGCCCGGCCGCCTTTCAGGACGAACTGATCAATCGCAAAGAGCGTTTTTTCCGGAAGATCCTTCGGATGAATCACCAGCAGCAGATCGACGTCAGCAATCGTGTCCGTATCTGCCGGAATGGAAGAAACATCAAACTGTTGTTCCAGATGAGCAATAATACCCCATTTAGGGTTGCCCTGCTGGCCCTGCATTCGCATCATCTGCAGCATATAGTCCGAATCGCCCATCACCGGCAGCGAACTCAACACGCCCACCCGTGTTTTCTGCCGGGTCACCGCGGTATCGATCAGGTAACTGATATCATACTCGACAAACTGCTGCCGGTCCGGTGCAAAAAAATCAATCGTCTTGGTCACACCAAACTGCGTCTGAACCACCAAGCCGAAGAAAAAACTCTCATCTTCGGTAATATTGAATCGGCGCAGGCCGTAACGGATGGCGGCCAGCTCCTCTTCGCTGTACGGCCGCGGATCCACAATTTCCAGGATCACATTGCCCTTGGCCTGGGTTTCATACTCTTCCAGCAGTGCTTTGACGTAAGTGTAGTAATTGTTGTAATAGCGAATCTGATCGGGCCCCTTCATCGCGGCAGTCTTGGCATAGAAAAGCTTCAGCGTAATCGGCTGCTTGAGATCGGCAAGAATCTCCTTGGTCCCGTTGTCCAGCGTATAGAGTTTTCTCTCTGTGATATCCAACCGGGCCTGTTTGAACAGGTTCTGTGTGACCGAAACGGCTGACACCGCAATCACCAAAACAAAAAAGATTCCTAATACGGCTCGCATCGTCCGGCCACCCAGAATCAGCGCGGCGGCACACACCCACGCCGCGATCAGAACACCAAAGTACGCGATATCCTTAAACTCCACCACACCCCGCATAATGGATTCGAAGTGTGCCTGAAAGCTCAAACTCTCCACTACTGATGCAACGGCCGGTGAGGCCGTCGAAGAAACATAGTCCAGTGTCGTCGGGTTGTCCGCAAACACCAGTATCGCACAGGCAACCACCGACAAAATAAAGCTGATGACCTGATTTTTGGTCAGCGCCGAGAAAAACGAGCCGATCGCCAAAAAGCCCCCTGCCATCAGAAACGCCCCGATATACCCGGTCACGATCTGCCCCATATCCGGTTCACCGAGATAATTAACCACCCACGGCAGCGGGAACGTCAGCAGCAGTGCAATACCCAAAAAGGCCCACGCCGCGAAAAACTTGCCCAGAACCGCCTGCGGTACGGTAATCGGCAATGTCAGCAGCAGTTCAATCGAACCGCTTTTGCGTTCTTCGGCCCATAGCCGCATTGCCACCGCCGGCACAAACACCATAAACAGCACCGGCAGGTTGGAAAAGAACAGGCGTAAATCCGCCTGCTGAATCTCAAAAAACTTCTGGATAAACGGCCACAGTCCGGCGGCAAACAAAAATATCACCAAAAAGACGTATGCCACCGGCGTCGCGAAATATCCCTTTAATTCTCGTTTTAATACTGCTAAAAAGCCATGCATTGTCATTACTCCGTCATTGAATTATGCCGATTTTTTAGTCGTCGTGATTTTGCGAAAGACCTCATTCAGACTGCACCCGTGCTCTTCGGTCAGCTTGGAAGGCGTCGAATCGGTCAGGATTTGTCCCCGTGCGATGATGATCGTGCGGTTGCAGACCTGCTCAACCTCCTCAAGAATATGCGTCGAGATAATGATGCATTTTTCCTGGGCCATCCGGTTGATCAGTTGCCGCACCTCGTGCTTTTGGTTCGGATCCAGCCCGTCGGTCGGTTCGTCCAGGATCAGCACCTGCGGATCGTGAATCAGGGCCTGTGCCAGACCCACACGCCGTCGATACCCCTTTGACAGCGTTTCAATTGTCTGATGATACACAGACTCAATGGAACACATCGATAAGATCCGCTCGATGGCCTGTTTACGGACAGAACCCTTCATCTGTCGGGCATCGCAGACAAAATCCAGAAACCCCGCCACGGTCATCTCATTGTAGGCCGGTGCGTTTTCCGCCAGGTACCCCAGACAGCGGCGAACGCCAACCGGATCCGTAATAATATCATGACCGCAAACAGAGGCCGTCCCGCCGTCGGGCGCTAAAAAGCAGGCCAGCATTTTCATCGCTGTGCTTTTGCCCGCACCATTCGGGCCGAGAAAGCCAAGTACATCCCCCTTTTGAGCCGTAAATGAAATGTCATCGACTGCCACAACAGGCCCGAAACATCGCCGCAAATGCTGCACTTCAATCATTTTACGCTCCTGTAAAACAGGTTAATCACTCGTTTTCCGTTGTATGGAAATGAAAGCTCTAAATACGTTGAAAATTACAGTCCCGCTTTTTTAAATAGTTTTTTTCGGCTTGTCAAGCCCTTTTTTGCTATTTCATTTTGCTATTTCAGGACACCTCGTAACCAAAAATAGTTACAAAAAAACGAGCCGCACATCTGAAAATGCGCAGCTCGTTGAAAAACGAAGTTACGGATTTATCTAACCTATGGCGCCGGCGTAAAAATCGTCCGGGTTTGAGACTTAACCGTCGTATTCTGATTCGGCGATTGGTCGCGAACAAGGATATACCATCCATCACTGGCGTTTATAATCCCGCGAGGCGCCCAGTACTGTTCCGGCACCTGAGGATCTCCGTTCGGATAGGTCAAACCCACCACGTTGACGGCATTCCGCCATGCCAGACCATCGGGGTCAGAACTGCCACCGCTGCTGTAAGACGAATTCGTCGCGTTGACAAACCTGTATTCGACATCGCTGACATCCGTCGCCGCCACGGCGGTGACAACGTGGTAGTAGATACCTTTCGAAGCCACAAAGACCTGGAACGGCGAGCCGCTGGCATGCTGTGCCGGATCCGGGTCCGGCGGTGTCAGGTCGGGACCAGACGCCACAACCGAGGCCTCTTCGGACCAGTCACCGTCCTTAATCTTAACGGAAGTACCGTCACCCGGCTCATAGAACAGGCCCATACGGACTCGATAAGAATAGGTCTGCCCTTCGACCATACCGCTGTCGACATAAACCGGGTCAAAATCATAGAAACGGCCATCACCGCCGGATGCCGTACCGGTATAATCAAACTGGTATTTGATCACATACCCCGCCGGAAGCGTTGGAACGGTAATTCCAAGCGTATCGAAGAAATCCTCATAAGCAAGCGCTTCCATCTGGATGGCAAACTCAGCAGTCTTTACAAATGGCGGTTCCAGCCATTGTGCCGCCGGCAGTTCGGTACCTTCACCCGGCGTAACAGGATCTACCGAGTTGCTCAACGCGGTCGAATTACCCTTTCCATCGACGGCTTGAACATATAAACTGTAGCTGCTTGGAGCAAGGCCCGATTTGGACGCATAAACCCGCACAACATTTCCATCTTCGTCCTTGGATTCCGGAACCTGCATGATTTCGGCATAAGTCAACCATCCATCTTGATTTACATCCTGATCAATATAAAAGATGTCCGGGTTATCTCTTAAGCCGGAATAGAACCGATAGCTGATATACTCATCCGGGAACCACAGATCGTGATGCAGCTTCGCTGTCATTTGGATCTTGTCAAATGTTTCCGCGGTTGCGAATGGCTCGACTTCCCATTCCGCCGGATCGGGGAACGGAGGTTCGGTGTCTGTCTCCTGCCAGCAGGCTGCGATATTAACGTAGTCCTGGAAGTCCACTTCAGTATCGAAGTTTTGATCGGCACCCTGACACCACAGGTTGCTTCCGGCACATGATCCCAGCCACCACGAAGCAAATGCCGCCAAATCGTCAAGCTCAATGATACCATCGAGAATCAGATCTGCCCGGCGGCAGGATGTTACGGCCGCTTTTTGATAATGGTAGCCGACATCCACTTTGCCCTTGTCAATAGCGCCGAAAATACTCGTTGTGTAATTCGACAGACCAACCGACGAAGCAAAATCACTGCCTTTATCAATACAGGGGCTGCCCTGCTGGTCCAGATAGAATCTCAAGGTCACATCGTCAGCAGGGGCAGGGGTATCCGATGGGGCCACGAAGTCCGGATCCTGGCTGAAAATCCCCGCTCCTGGATTGAAGGTACAACCATCTTCAACATAAATCGCGTTGGCACTGGGATAATTTGCCACATCCGAATAAGAAATGGTCAGTTCCGATGGGCGTTCATAGGTAGGTCCGGTGCCAAGATAAACACTTTCACCCCGATCGGCCAGGTTGTACCAGAAAATACTGTCAATAACCTCAGCGATACTGTCAAAGGAGACATTCAGGCCGCCACCCTTGCCCGGAGACAGTTGGACCGATGTCGTTATCGGAATCAAAACGGGATTGTTGTCGTCATCGAGCACCGGTTCACCCGTTTCGGGATCCAGCACAACTTCGAATTCTCCGGTCTCAACATCATCATAAATACCGACCGCAACGTTGTCGGCAAATGTACAATTGCCAAACCGCGCCCGGCTCATCCAGTTCACCGAAGCCCCTGCACCGTCAAGTTTTGCCGTGTTTTCCACGAACAGGCAGTTAAAGATATCCGCCGTTTCGGCAACCGTGCCGCTCAGCAGCAATCCGCCGCCGGACAGTTGGGATCGGTTCTTAAGAAAGATACTATCGCGAATCTGCAAATCCTGAACATGAGCAAAAATACCTGCGCCTTCACCGGTCAGATCCAGTGTCGCCGCTGGTTCAACCGGTTCATCCGGATCCGGCTCCGGTGCATCCGGATCGGGCGGCACAACCACCACCTCCGGAACCTTCGCCTGGTTTGCCTCGAACCGCGACCCGGAAATAACAGCCGCCTCATCGTCCAGGAAAACGCCCGCACCGATATAGGCCTCGTTGCCAAAAACATTACAATCTGCGATCGTTGTAGGAGAATCAAATCCATAGACTTCGATTTCTGTAGGAGACTCGTATCCATAGATAGCCCCGCCGACCGTTGCATCATTCTCAGCAATGTCACAATCAGTAAACGTAGCGCGGCAGTTAAATTCATACGCAACCGCACCGCCAAAGCTGACCTGGAAGGTATGCGGCAGATCCACTGTGGTCTTGTCCGCAGTGTTGTTGTGGAACGTACAGTTGTCAAATGTCAAGTCGCTGTCAAACATTGCAAACACCGCACCTCCGGCCGTCGGCATATTCAACTGTCGATCCGGCCACGGGGTCTCAAGAAAGAACGGGGGATGTTGCCCACCGATACCGGTAAGGCCACCATGGGACTGATTGTTCTCAAAAGTGCAGTCAACAAAATTCGCATTACTGTCAAAGGCACAATAAACCGCACCACCGTAACCACTGTGGCGCCAGGATTCAAAGAGGGTATCGTATGGTTTCGGAACAAAATTGACAAAGTCGTCCCAATCTGTCAACTCATCGGCCCATCTAAACCACCTTTTCCATGTATCAAAGTCGTATTCCCCGAATCTTGCTGCATCGAGAGAATACTTTTCTGTATTGCTATTATAGGACCATCCATCCCAACCTACGTAATCAATAAAGGTCTGTTGCTCAACAACGTCATCATAAGTCCAGCCACCGCCGCGACCGCCCCAATAATCGACATTTTCAATTGTCACGAAATCAGCTCCGTTGCCGCCGTTGCCGCCAAAAACTTCATTTCCGCTAAAAGTGCATCCGATGAAGGTTGGATTACTACTGAAACCACAATAGACCGCACCACCATAAGCGGCACCCGGCCAACCGCCGTCACCGCCATTCGGATGGTTATCACCTCCCTCGAATCCATCTTCAGCATTGCCGCCGTATAACGCGTTGTCTTCAAAAATGCAGTTGATAATTTGGGGCGAACTGTTTCGCATTTCCATCGCGCCGCCGACTATCGGACTCGGATGGTATCCATCGGTCCCATCAGGAATATCTCCAATATGAACCGGTGTCGCACGAGTAAAACGGCATTCCCGGAAGACGCAATTTCGAATGGTGAGATCAGCGTTTTGCAAGGTCGTTCCACCCTGTTCAATCGTAATACCTTCAACAATGGTATGTTCATCCAGATTGCTAAGGATAAAATTAAGATCCCTGAAAACGGTTGCCCGCACAACCGATTCATCGTCCGGATTGGAACCTGAAATCGTCACTTGCTTGCCGTCAAGTTCGTAATATCCGGTTAACGAAGGATATTGACTCGCAGCCGTATATTCACCGGGAGCGATGAAGATCACATCGCCGTCCTGGACATCGTCGAGGGCATCTCCCAGTGTGTCGTACTCTGCAGAAGTGCCGACATTCAGCGTTCTCCGCAGACGCACCAGAACCAGGATATCCCTGTCCCGCGTCATCAGAACAACATTTTTAGGGTCTTTGGAGTTGTCATTACCCGTTCCGCCGCTCCAGCCGGTCAGGAAGTATTCGTCATTGACATTCGCAAGCAATGGAACCACCGCCCCTCGGATATAGCTTCCGGATGCCGGAGTGACCGTTCCGCCGCCGTTCTGAATTTGAGCCGTCAAATTATAGTACGGGATACCCGAAGGATCATCATAATGGTATCCCAGATCCAAACGGCCCTGATCGAGCATTCCGGCAGGATCAGTCGTATAGGGATATGGATCACCCAGCATCGCCACCGCCGCACTCATGCTTCCGGCATCTACAGCCGGGCTGGTCTGCGTCAGATAATAGCCGTCCAGCGGGCCGTCCGCAAAGAGGGGATCGCCCACCAGGACATTCGTGTATCCCGGTTGCGGCATCGTCTCCAAAGCGCTCTTGCCGGTGCGTGCCTGGTTCGTCTGAGCGTCAAACAGATCGCCCACACTATTGTTGTAAAACAGTGTATAAGCCGCATCGGAATCGCCGCCGGGGGTGGTACTGCCGCCGGCCGGCAACTCATAAATACCATAACCTGCATTACCGCTGACAATCGAGTTGGCCAGTGAGACGGTGGACGAATTGTCCACAAAAATTCCGCCGCCCAGTTGATTGTTGCTGGTGTTACCCGCAACGGTACAGTTATCCATTTCAACGTTAACATTCTGCCGACAGCTAAGACCGCCGCCGCCGTTATCGGACGTATTGCCTGCAACCAGACAGTTCAGCAGATTCAGTTCCTTATACGTTTGGCCGCCGGCAATGCACAGGCCGCCGCCGCAGGAATTGAGGCCGTGAGCTTGGTTATTCAATATCCGGCTGTCAGCTATCGCGACCTTGCAGTCCACGGCAATTACGCCGCCGCCTAAACCTTCTTCAACAATCGGCCGGTATTCGCCTTCGATCAGACCTGTCGCCTCATTGCCGTACACCAGCGCCCCCTGCATCTCGAAATCGGAGTTGACAGTGTAAACGGCACCGCCGCTCTGACCGCTATTCTGAACGAAGAAGCAATCTGTCAGATTCAGAATCGACGTCTTTGTATACCCGGCGCCACCGAGCCCTTGCGCTTTATTCTCACTGAACTCACAGTTCGTAAAGTCCAGCTTCAGCGTATACGTATCCGGGGACGGAAGCGGATAATAGGAGTAGAAAGCGCCGCCGTTACCTATCGCCGAATTTGCGTTGAATACACTGTCAGTAACCTCGATGTCACTGTCGGTCCGAATGGCGCCGCCGGAACCATCGGTCATATTGCCGGTAAAATCGCAACCCGAAATCTGAGATGGGACTTTGGAGTCCACTTCGACAGTGATCCCGCCCGCGTTATCCCAGGTGGCCGTGGGTTCAGGAGGGAAGAATAAAAACGTACTATCAGCGTCTGCGTCCGGATCGTAGGTCTTGTTATTGGTGAAGTCGCAATCATCAACCGTCAGGGTCGCACCCGTACTGCAGTACAGGGCACCGGCAAGATTCTCAGTAAAATCACAGCCATGAATTTTGACGATGGCATTCGGATCGATATGGACCGCTCCGCCGCGAGTATAGACGGGCGGATCATTATACGTAAAGACATCATACGCGGAACTGTTACTAAATTCACAGTCGATTAACGCACCGTCGGTTTCTTCTGCAAAGAAGACAGCACCGCCGGCGATGGTTCCGTAATCGGTCAAAATACCGTCACGGCCCTCACGCGCACCCTGCTGCCCCCATGCAACAGGCGGAGCTGCAGCATCAAACGGTTCCGGATAGGCAGCACCGCCAGGCGATTCCGCACCGCCGGCACTGACATAACCGGGACGGGCATAATTGCCCTCGAAAATACAATCTGCAATGGTCGGTTTACATCCGGCGTCCACAAAAATCGCACCGCCGCGGCCATCGCCTTCGCCGTCTCCCGCTTCAGGATTGATGCCATAGAAAATAGACGCCCAGGCAACACCCGCCCAGTCATTTCCGCCCCAGCCGTAACGGCCGTTGCCGTAAGCGCCTCCGGCATCGCCGGGGATACCGCCCCAGCCACCGGTTGCACGGTTTCCGGTAAATTTACACTGTGAAATAATCGGGCTGCTTCCGTCAATCACTGCGATCGCGCCGCCATACCCATCACCAGTTCCCTTGCCGGAGTGACCGCCGGATTGGCTGTCAACATTCCCACTGATGCCCGACAGACCCGGAGGCGGAGAACCGTCTGCACCATCGCCGCCGATACCGCCCGAAACCGTACAGTTTTCAAACACACACTTACGAATCGTCGGCGAGCTGCCGTTTTCACACAGAACAGCGCCGCCGTAACTGTCACCCGTTGCGTCCATACCGGATAAAGCGCGGAATGGCGGCGATGGCTTCGGATTGTCAGCTGTCCATGGTTCGGGAGGTATGCCAAAAATGGTGCCATCATGCCACGGCCACAGGCCTGTATCAAGCGCATAGCTGGGACCGATCACCGCGGTAAACGCGTTGCGGATCGTAACACCTTCAATAATTGTATTCGGATCGGCACCATTATTGAAAAGGAATGCGCGCTTGGACACATACCGGCTCCCCTGTGCATTAATAATCGTCTGTGCAACAACATCGGGATTATCCGGATCCGTTGACCTCAGATGAACCTGCTTCGCCGTACCGTCCGAATTCAGCCCGAAATTGATACCTTCAGGATCCGCAATCAAATACGGCTGTGCGGGCCGCGGCGCCAGAATAATCGTATCCCCGTCGCGAGACGCCATTACGGCATCTTCAATCGTATCATAACTTTCCGGCACATACAGATTCTTCGGAACCGCCAGCTCAAACTCAACCTGAACCGTCTCATAACCGGTCATGGTAACGGTATCGGTTTGCCCATAATAGAACGGGGCACTGTCGGTACCGATCCAGCGTTTGACGCGGTAGTTTTCATCCGGGATCGCTCTCAACTCGACGACCGTACCCTGCTTGAATGTATACACATAGGTTGCCGTATTGGGATCATCCTTTTTCTGAACAGGATCTGTCAGCGAGGGGGTCAGGACTTCCAATTCACCATGTCGGAATCGATCCGCAACATAAACGCCGGCTTGCAGCGTATATTCCGCCACGGGCCCGGCCGCGTCATAATGATACCCCATATTCACAGGATCCGTTTCGGCTTCATGGTCGGTACGCGTTGTCGGGTCAAACTCTAATAATGCTGCCAGATCCGCAACCGTTCCCGTACCGGAATTCACACACGGGCTGTCCGCTAATTGACCTGCGGCAACCTGAGACAGATAGAATGTCCGTTCGGTAACGTCATTCGGGTCGGAAATCGCAACAAACAGCGGATCGGCCTCATCGACCTCTGTAGCAGGATCATCTTCGATGTTGTTCGAACTGTACCAAAGCCACGGACCATCTCCATCACCGACAAAGACATCGTCTTCGCCGCCCTGAATATCACTGTAGTCGACAAAAACCGTCGAGTAAGGAATATAATCCGGATCATAATCCTGTACCAGTTCCAACGGATCGCCCACAGCGATCTGCGAACCGAACATCGCCCCCGGATAGAAGTCTTCTGAGCTCCAGAAAATGCTGTTGACGACTTCGACAAAGGCATCATGCGCCAACATCGCACCGCCAACCCCATACTGATCCAACACGACGTTATCGACAAAATCACAGTTCTGCACATAGACATCGCTGGCCCCGCTGGCCACCATCGCACCGCCCTGAAGACCGGCCGAATTTTCAACAAACAGGTTGTTGATCAGGTTCTGCGGGTACCAGTCCAGCGAAGGACCATTCACAAAAACCGCACCGGCAAAACCGTCAACGGTATTGCTGGCAAAGCGGTTATTAATCATATCCAGATTGGAGTCGGAAACATACAGGCCGCCGCCGCTGCAAAGCGTCTCAACCGTACTGGCGTCCGCCTCGCTTTGGTTGCCCAAAGACGGAATATCCGTTCCGATATTCCCATCGAATGCAGTGTCTTTAACGAATAAGTCACTTGCGAACACAAAACCGCCGACACCCACTTCACCGGTATTCAGGGTAAACTGCGAATCCGTAATATCCACAAACGAAGCATCCAGGCACAACCCGGCACCGTACGGGGACAGGTTTTCTTCAAAAGTACAACCTGCGACCGAAACAGAATAGACCGGATCCTTGTCTCCCCATAAAATGGAATCTGCCTCCTGGACATCATCCCAGAGCTGGGTCGTTATCGGATTCGCAAAAAAGACAAATCCATGATAATGATCATACACCGAGACAATAAAACTTATGAAATCATTAAAGGCAACCGGGTCAAAAAGGAAATAATTCTCATAATCATCATAATTTGTATATCTGTCATCTTTCAGATAGTTAAAATAAAATTCTTCATAGGGATCCAGGGTGTTACCCGCGTAAACAGCCCCGCCGTAAGAATACATAAAGTGAGAGTTCGCCTGATTTCCCGTAAAGGTACACGCGGTGAGGTCAAGATTCCGCGGCGTAACATAATTCGGATCTACCGGATCAAGCTGACTGTTCGGGTCTGACGGTGCGAAATCGCAGTAAATCGCAGCACCGCTGTAAGCATTATTTTCGACAAATTCGCATCCACTAAAGGACAATCGAATGGGCTGATCGGCAAAGATGGCACCCCCCATACCCTCAAACTGATAATCACGCAGTTCGACGATGCTTTGTCCATACTGCGTTTGGTTATTTTCAAAGGTACAATTTTCAAACTGGGCATCACACCCCTTGTCGTACAGTTCACCGCCGCCATGGTTGGCAAAACTGTTATTGCCCGATACCCTTGTATCTCTCATCACAATAACACATTTTTCGCCGTAGAAATTAGCTCCGGCACAGGCGCCCGTGCTGCGCTGTTCGGGATTTGTTGGGGTCAGGGATTCGACTTCTGCTGTCGTACTCAACAACGTTGCGTTTTCATAATCATAGGTATAAAGAGTCGGATCGCCGGGGAAATTGGGGTCCTCATACACGGGAACATCCCATTTCTCAATGGTGGTTAAAAAGCCGAAATAGGGAGAAAATGGACTGTCAAATATATCCGTATATCCTAATTCAACTATCACCTCGCCCGGCAAAGGATCTGCTGGCGGGGTAATGACCTCTTCGTTAATAATCTCCGATTCCCATTCCCAAGTATATGCAAAATTTAAATGATCGTTTGGATCATCCGGGGGATTGTCGATATTCATGGTATCTTCCCAGTAGTACGCCATATAATAGACATTCGAGGGGAAAATACCTGTATGACGATTACTACCCGTAAACGTGAGTCCGCCGGGGTTGCCGCCCTGACCTAAACGGAAACCGCCGTTACCGCCGGCAGCACCATTACCGCCGCCATTACCGCCGGTACCGCCGGTTGCATCGACACCCCCTATCTCCGTCATCTTGGGTGGAATAAAATAGGCCGGGCCGCCATGACCACCGTTACCACCGGGAAAACCACCATTGCCGCCGCCGCCGTTACCGCCGTCACCACCGGAATAATCCCCGGACAACAACGCAACGACACGGCAATTCTCAAACGCACAGCCGTCAATCGTCACTTTCGTATTATCACCGAAGTAAACAGCCCCACCCGACGAATCCGGAGCGCGTAAATCACCGCCGATACCCCCATTACCGCCGTGACCACCTCTGGCGTCGCCTTTGGCATCGCTGCCATCGCCACCGTCACCGCCGCTGCCCGCTTCACCCACTTGGACAAAACAATCGCTTATCGTTACATCGTATAACTCCGGCAGGCAGTTGGATTCAAAATAGATCGCACCGCCCCACGCGCAGCCGCCCTTACCGGCGTTGCCGCCGTCACCGCCGCGCCAACCGGGTGTACCATCTGGAGCGCCTTGAGAGTGTCCACCGCCATTACTGCCGTTTCCGCCGTTACCGGCATTACCGCCAATGGCCTGACAATTGGTAAATTCGCACTCTTTAATGAGGGGAGATGAACCTGCGTAAGCATAAATCGCACCACCGTAGGCGTTGCCGCCATCGACGCCGGGAGAACCGGGGTTACCGTCACTGTCATTGCCAGGGTTCGGCCCGTTACCCCCATTGCTGCCATACCCCCCATGAGCAAAACAGTCCACAAAAACACAATTGCGAATCGTGGGACTGGCAGGATTCGTTTGGGTACCCATTAAAATGGCCCCTCCCAAGGCATCTACAGTGGCAGTCAGCGCAATTTCGGCTTCGTCAAAAGCAGTCGCGTTTTTAATCGTAATACCCGCCAGCACCGTATCGCGTCCTTCACCGTTTTGTATCAGAAACGCACGACGGGGCTCATGTATCCAAATCTGTTCCGGCTCGGCACAATCGATCACAGTGGCCGCAACAACGGTCGAATCTTCCGGATTTTCACTGCGAACCGTAATCGCCTTGCCCTTAAAATCGATATTGATCTCACGGTAAACGCCCGGGTGAACCAGAACCGTATCGCCATGATTCGATGCGTTAATCGCTTTTTGAATCGTCGGATAGGTTGCCGTCGGCACTTCACGCACAATGGACGGTGGGGCCAAGATCACTTTGCCTTCGCTCGACCACCCCGTCATGTTTTGACTCGCGTCACGAATACGAACCCGGAATATATAGGTATTACCCGGGGTTCCAATAGAAACCCCTGAGACAGTATACAACGCATTGGTCTGCCAATTACTGCTCATCGCATTCGGATCCGGATACGCCGGGTCCGTCGTTGAAACACACTCAAAAAAGTATTCCACCTGCGTGCCAAACTCATCATATCCATGCGCCGCTTCCATTGAGATACGACTGTTCGAAATCTTTCGCGGCGTTCCTTTCCACGCTGCCGGATTCGGATACGGCGGCAAATCATCGGTGCCCAAAGCGGCCGTGGTCATCGCCACATCGGACCATTCAGTTTCCAGGGCCTCTTCATCCGGTTCAGTCACAACATTGCGGGCTTTGACTCGGAAATAATAATCTGTCCCCTCGGCATAACCACCCCGATAGAATACCCGTTCACTGACCCAACCGCTATCAAATGATGTATCCCCATAAGTTTCATCGTTAAAATTAGCCGGGTCTGTCTCGACATCAATGTAATATTCAACGCCTGAGGAATGCTGTGCCTCTACTGCTTCGGTATAAATTGTTTCGAGACCAACGGCCACCGGTTCAACGTCCCACTCCATCGGATTCGGAACGATTCCCCGGATAAGATCAGCCGGGTCAAAACACTTGGACAACTCGGTCACCAGGCAGGCCTTTTCAAGATTCCATTGCTCATCTTCGGTCCATCTCAAATTGATCGCTGCTTGGGTCAGTGCGACATGGAAGTCCGCATAATCTGAAGACTCGGTCAAAAGATTGGTTTGACATTCATACATCAAATCGGCAACAGCAGAAATGCCCATGCCCGTGATTTCAACATCCTTAAATGTATCCCCATCGGTCAACAGGTAGCAAAGTTTATTGCCGACACCGCTGTTCCAGTGAACCCCGCCGTTATCAAAGGGCCCATCATACCATAAAGGACTGCATTTACTGTCCGGATCGCCGAAAGCAGGTGGATTCGACATATCGCGAATGGCTCCCATTCCCGGAACATCTTCACCCATTAACCAACGCACTGAAGGATCATCATTGCCACCTGTATTGGTCAAATCAACCCATTCACCCCACATATCCGAAAATGATTCGTTGATCGCCCCGGATTCATTCATGTAGATCAGGTTGGACTCATACTGGGTCACACCGTGCGTCAGTTCGTGGGACGTGACATCGTCGACGGCAAAGCCCAAACCAAACAGCATTTCGCTGCCGGTCCAAAAGGCATTGGCAAATGTAAAACGCACCGTTGCTTTCATGAGCATCCCGGCATCGTCAATGCTGTCACGCCCATGTTCATTCAAATAGAAGTCATAAGTATCTCCCAGAAAATCATAAGCATCGTCAACGTCCACAATATCCGTCGGCTGATCGCCCTCGGCACGTGCCAGGACCGGATCGGCCTCATCGTCACCGTCCACATCCCAAATTTCCCGGTTCCTGGCATTAATGATCTGGCTATAACGCAACGCGGTTTCACCGGTGTGTGCGTCAATAAGAACCACTTCATTGACAACGTAAGCCGGAACGCTTGTAACCACAGTATGCCAAACCAAACGGGTCGATCCCGAATTGCCAATAACCTCCGGCTGATAGATCATGAGTTGTGGATCGCTGTTTTCAAGCTCAACATTCGGATGCTCGGCCTGCATCAAATCAACTGCCAAAAACGCTGCCTCCTCGGCAGTGATGCTCGGAGCCACAGAAACTTTTCCGCCATCAAGAGCGTCAGTATCGGTCATAATGTCACTGAGAACAAATTGAACTCCGCCCGCATCGTCTAACTGGACGATCATCTCACCGCCAAAAACCGGAATATTCGAATAAGTCTGAATGAAACGTTCGTAGTTGCGGCCGTTCTTCTTTTTTGATTTTTTGTGAGCAAAATCTATTGATTTGCTAATAACCCCAAACGCCTTGCCGTGTTCACCGATAAAGTTCTTCGCCGTAGCACGGGGATTGCCCTTAACAACCTTAGTCACCGGAAACACGTGGTCTGCCGGTGCCCCTAACGAACGGAGATATCCATTCTTATAGCCCGTCCGAGCGGATTTCCCGTTTTCCTGACCAGCAGCAACACCCTGCGGAGCGCGCATAGTGCCCACCAGTTGTTCAATTGCCTGAGACGCGGCTTTGTTGGATTTTCCGGAACTCCCGTTAGCCTGACCGGGCGCTGCCTGTAGAATCCCGGAAAAGGCAACTATTGATAAAAAAATGATTGCAATAATAGCAGTTCTGCGACTTCTCATAACACCCTCCGCAAAGGTTTTAATAGATTTCATCTCTCATATCCCAATAAGTATTAGACCATTTAGGCGCAAACAGACCGCGCACCAAAATCAATAAACCGATTTCAATCCGTTATCTTATCGGAAAATGTAATAGGCAAGTTTATCTCTGTATAGCACAATAAATGCCCAAAGTCAAGGCCAAACAAAGTTTGCGCCTCTTCCCCAGACCCCCAATATTGAATATTATAAGACCAAAAAAAATATAATAGAGACCCAACTATTACGTCCGATATAATCCGTATTATATGAAACAGACCGCTGTTTTCGTAACGAAAAATCGAAAATCTCCAGAAATTATTAAAAAAATCTATATAATCCAGGTAATTTATCTTGTCGTATTTGCCCACAATCAATATAACCAATCTGTTATATGTAGTTTAATCAAATGATCTTAGCTGTGAAGACATCCTGTTTATCGGGCGTAGTGCAAATCCCCGGCTCAAAATCGCACACGATTCGTGCCGTAGCAATCGCCTCGCTCGCAAATGGAGCCAGCCGCATCCGCAAACCGCTCATTTCCAGCGATGCCCTCAGTGCGGTCAATTGTTACCGCGCCCTCGGGGCTGAAATTGACACGGAAAATGATGATTTATGGGCCATAAACGGCATAAATGGCCAAATTAAGCCCATCCAGGACAAGATTGATGTTGGCAATTCGGGCACTACGATGAACCTGGCCATCGGATCATGTGCCCTCATCAGCCCCAAAAAAGAGGTTTTGCTGACCGGTGACCACCAGATCCAAAAACGACCTGTCGGCCCTATCTTTAATGCAATAAATGACTTAGGCGCAAAGGGCCGCATCCACAAAAACAACGGCTGTCCCCCGCTGACTGTCTCCGGAAAGCTTCGCGGCGGAAAAACGACCCTTGAATGCAAATCAAGCCAGTACCTGTCCAGCTTGCTCCTGGCCTGCCCGCTGGCCGAAGGCGACACCGAAATCACCGTCCCCCTGCTCTACGAGCCGGACTACGCCAGAATCACACTGGATTGGCTCGACAAACAGAAGATCCAATATGAAATGAAAGATGACCTAAGCTGGTTCCGCATTCCCGGCGGCCAGAAATACACCGCCTTCGATTTGCCCATCCCCGCCGATTTCTCCAGCGCGACGTTTTTTCTCTGTGCCGGCGCTCTGATAGGAGAGGAAATCCTCATTCAGGGACTGGATTTCGAGGATTCCCAACCCGACAAGGCCGTCGCCGAATACCTCATCGCGATGGGAGCGGACCTGTCATGTCACAAAGAGGGCATTCGCGTGGGCCGCTCCGAGTTGGTCGGTTGCGAGATCGACATGAACCGCACCCCGGACGCCCTGCCCGCAATGGCCGTCACCGCGTGCTTTGCCGAAGGTACCACGCGGCTGGTCAATGTCCCGCAGGCCCGCGAGAAAGAGACCGACCGTATCGCCTGTATGGCAAAAGAGTTAGCGAAAATCGGCGCCGATGTCGAAGAACTCCCGGACGGCCTCGTCATCCGCGGCCATAAAGACGGTGCAAACCTGACCGCCGCACCCGTCAGCGG
>Ga0224495_10000153_pt1 | contig 53577 bp, 42 predicted proteins | sample SF_Jul11_sed_USG_FD_168128 | JGI IMG/M metagenome (GOLD analysis project Ga0224495, IMG submission 168128) | Sediment microbial communities from San Francisco Bay, California, United States - SF_Jul11_sed_USGS_4_1 | ecosystem: Environmental > Aquatic > Marine > Sediment | place: USA: California...
AGTTTAGTTTTCTAATTAAATCAGCTGCAAATATAAAGCTTCCCTTTAATATACAGATTAAAACTATATTTTTTGTTCCAAGGCAGTCATGGTTTAGTGTCATTGCCATGTCAGTTATTTTATTGGCAATGGCAATTTCGTCGAATAACGGTTTAATTTGGTTCATAAAATATCAATGATGATCATCGTTATGTCATCATGCGGAGTTTTAATATTTACAAAGTAATCATTTAATATGAGTTTACGGGCATTGTCTACAGATAATGCTAAACTATCCTGTACTAAACCGAGAAGATGGTTTTCTCCGGATTCATATCCAATTTGTTCATAGGCTTCTGTAATTCCATCCGTATACAATATTAAACGATCACCGCTTCCAATATCAAGGCTGTTTTGACCTAATTTTATATCTTTTCGAAAACCAATTGCGCCGCCTGTTGTTTTTAGCAGACTTAGTGCGCTGGTTTTTTTACTGTAATGTATTCCATAGGGGTGACCTGCGTTGCTGTAAAAAGCTTTTTCATTATTTAAATCAAGGTAAAGGTAGAAAGAAGTGAGAAATGAAGTTCCCGTGTGATTAAATAATTTATCATTGATAGCTTTTAACATATTGGACGGGTTTTCAATTTCACTGCGCAAGTCGGCAAATAAAATTTTAATCATGGATGCAATGAGAGCCGCCGCCATTCCGTGACCTGAAACATCTGCGACTATAAATCCAATATTATTTTCTCTTGAAATTGTATAATCATAATAATCTCCTCCGACTTGTGTCATGGGAATATAGGTAAACGAACATTCAATATTATTTAGTTTGGGTAAACTTTTCGGTAAAATAGAACTTTGCAGCTTAACGGCCATTTCCATATCTTTCTTCATATACAAAAGTTCGTTATGATTTTTAATGGATTTTTTTAGCTGAAGTAACGTTTTAATTCTGGCTACTAATTCATTGGAGCGAAATGGCTTGGAAATATAATCATTAGCGCCGCATTCAAATCCATATTTAATATTATTTTCGTCGTTCAATGCCGTCAGGAGAATTATCGGTAATTCATAAGAATTAAACTTGTCACGGATTATTTTCGTAACTTCAAATCCGCTCATCTCGGGCATCATAACATCTAATAAAATTAAATCCGGTTTATCGGCGCTGGATGTTAATAAATTCAAGCATTCTTTACCTGAGCTTATCTTTGTGATTTTATAATTTAATTTGTCCAGGATTCTCGCAACAACTTCAATATTTATGGGTTCATCATCTACAACATAAATATGTGATTTATTTTGAATATTGTCGGTTAAATTTTCTATTTTATGTTTAAGTTCCGGTTCTTTTAGTATATAACTGGTTACTGGCTGCTTAAAAGTTAGTGCATTAGCTTCTTCCTTTGTTATTTTGGAGCTTAGGGGTAAAGTAAATGAAAATCTTGAGCCTTTTCCGGGTTTTGATTTTACAAAAATTTCGCCAGAATGTAAATTAATAAGTTGCCTTGTAATGCTTAAGCCTAATCCCATTCCGCTTGAATTCCTGGTAACGCTGTTGTCAATTTGTTCAAATGGTTTAAAAATTTTATTATGGTATTTAATGTCGATGCCTATTCCGGTATCTCTAACGTGAATTATCGCATGGGTCTTGTCAAGTGTGCAGCCATAAATGATAATTCTGCCTGATACAGTGTATTTAATTGCATTGGAAAAAAGATTCAGCAATATTTGTTGTATTCTGTTTTCATCTCCATACAGGAAGGGAAATTGATCAGAAATTTTATTTATAATGACGATATTTTTATTTACTATGGATTCTTTCATAAGAAGCAGAACAATGTTAAGTAAAGAAGGCAGGTGAATATTTTTATGAATCAGCCGTAAATCATGATTTTTTAAACGCGTGACATCAAGAATATCATTTATAAGAAACAAAAGTCTTCTGGCGCTTGTGTTGATGATGTGTAAACTTTCTTGAACATTCTTGTTTAAAGGCTCATTAGTATTTAATAAGGATTCGCTGATTCCAAGTATGCCATGTAAAGGCGTTTTAATTTCGTGGGAAGTATTGGCAAGGAATTCATTCTTCATTAAATTTGCTTTTTTTAAACTATTGATGGACTTTTTTTGAGCTTTAGATTTTTCAATTTGAAATCGTAAAATACTTTCATTTAAACTAAAAGAAAAGATCAGAGATTGAATAAGAAAACCAGATTGTAAAATATTTTCGGTCATTATATTGTGAGGAACAAATCCGGATGATTTTAACACAATAAAAATACTGGTTATGGGTAATATCAGCCAGCCAATAAAAAAAGAAAAGTTTTTTACATGATTTTTAAATAATAATTTTATAGAGATACCAAGCATGGTGAGAGCAAAGATGACTGATGTAAACATGGCGGTATTCACTACAAATATTCTTGAAATATGCTTTCCAATCATCAAAGACATTGCAATGATAATTAAAGATGCAAAGGCCAGAAAATTGATCGTTGTCAGGTTTACTTTCGCGTTTCGTAGCGAATTTAAAAATGAAAGACAAAAAAAGCTTGCTGTAAGTATGGTTGTTCCAAGAAAAAATGGAAGAGAGATATAATTCCACCAGACACTATCTGGCCAGATGAACTGATAGGTTAAACCTTGCAGAGATGCGCTTAAAAGATTAATAGAAATAATAAAAATAACGTAGTATAAAAATGTAATTTTTTTTATGGAAAAAAACATCAACAAGTTATATATGATCATAGCTAGCATAATTCCATAATATAATCCAAACAATAGATTTCTTTTCTGGTTATATTCGTCAAAAATATCATGACGTTGTAATTTTGCAGGAATTATTTTTGAACCGGAACCGCTTATTTTAATGTAGTATGTGTAAGACTCTGTTTGTTTTGGAATTTTTATTGGAATGATAAAATTTGCATGAGGATAAATTCTTGAAGAAAATGGCAATAAGCGCCCTGTTTGGTAATGATCAACTTGGCGGTTGTTTTGATATGTATACAGATCTATAAAATCATGATGTACATATTCAATGTTTAAAAACCAAAATAAATCTTCATTATCTTTATTTTTTAAAGTGAATTTTAGCCAATATGTATTTTTATTAAAGCCGAAGTTCGGTGTTTTGGGCGCGGTACTGAAAAATTCATTTTGAAGCGTCGGGTTGATCACCTGGTCTACACTAAAATATCTTTCTCTGTCATTTAATATTTCAAAGTAGTTTGACAGTAAAATAGTATTTGATTTTTTACTTAACTCAATATCATTTGATAGCGCATATGTATGCCCATAAAGCAGTATTGCCAGTACAATAATAATTCGTTGGTAAGTCTTCACTATCATGTCTATAAGCATTGATTTAACCTGTCAATTGGAATTCCTTTAAGGTTGTTTTTCGTGCATAAAAGTTTGCCTGGTATACAAATACAGCACTCATTGGTCATGAAATCGTTATTTGGAAAAAATTAAATTTTTTAAATAACTCTTAGTGAATCGTATTAAAGATTTACCTCAAAAATCAAGTTGGTAGTTTAGTGTATCCGATATTGTTTTTATGAAGGAATTTTAAACTTTTAATTACATTACGAAGTGAAATATATTATAATATAATAATTACTGTCGAAAAATTAAGTTTAGTTTTAAAATATTTTCAATGCATTCATTAAAAAATTTAAATAAGTAACATATGGATTTTAAAGAAGATAAATTACATGAACGTGAGAAATTAATATCAAGTATGGATATTAACCATGAAGAAGTCGAACAAAAACAACTTTTATATTTTGATCATACACGTATTCGTCACATGGAACGTATGTTCGACTTGTTTCTGACATTATTTAAACGCAGATAATTCATCATCGATACCAATGAGGGATCCATTCGGTTGCCGCCCCTCTCTTAAATATTTTGCAGACGGGGCGGGCGGCATGCTTTTAAAATTTTATGAACAACCTGTCGTTGCTCCGCAACTTTCGCATTTTAGACACGATCCATTGCGTACCAGCGTCATTGAATTACATTCAGGGCAGGCCTGTCCTTCGTATCCTTTAATTCGGGCTTCCTCTATTTTTGTTTTTTGAGCAACCATTCTTTGTTGTTTATTATCTTTTGCGTCATCTTTGCCGCTGCTGAAAATAGGCATACCTTCAGGAATATCGGATGGGTCGTCAATGGATTCATTTTCTTTATGCGGATCGCGATTTTCTGTTATTAAATCTTCAGGCGAAACATGAGCCAGGTCATTTCTACCTAGATAGTTTATGGCAAGTTCGCGGAAAACATAGTCCATTACCGATGTCGCCATTTTAATCCTGTCATGACCGCTTACGATACCGTTTGGTTCAAACTTGGTAAAGATGAAGGCATCGACAAATTCTTCAAGAGGAACTCCATATTGCAGTCCCAGAGAGATGGCGATGGCAAAGCCGTTCATGATGCTTCTAAACGCGGCTCCTTCTTTATACATATCCAGAAAAATTTCTCCAAGCGTTCCGTCTTCGTATTCGCCTGTCCTTAGATAAATTTTATGGCCAGAAATGATACCTTTTTGGGTATATCCTGATCTTCTATGCGGTAATTTTCTGCGTTGCTGCATTTGTTGTGTTGCTATCATGTGAGCCAGTTTTTCTGCCTTTTCTTGTTGAGGCATTGCTGTTAATTCCGAGACATCAACATGTTTAAAAAGGTTTTCGCCAAACGATGACAGCGGCTGTGAAAGTTTTGAACCGTCTCTGTAAATGGTTGTGGATTTTAACATTAGTTTCCATGACGAAATAAAAACGCTGTTTATATCCTCAAGGGTTACGTCGTGGGGCATGTTGATGGTTTTTGATATCGCACCTGAAACAAAGGGTTGGGCGGCAGCCATAATTTGCACATGCGCCTGATAAGGAATAAAACGTTTACCAATTTTACCGCATTTGCTGGCGCAGTCAAAAATTGACAAGTGTTCTTCTTTAATAACAGAAGTTCCTTCAATCGTCATTGTACCGCAGATGTATTGATTGGCTTCGTTAATTTGATTTTCTGTAAATCCAAGGTGGATTAAAATATTAAAATCAGGGTCTTCAAGTTGATCAAGGGATACGCCCAGGCTGCCGGTTAAGAAATCATCGCCAAGGATTACCCTGTTAAACACATAATTCAAGTCAAAAACCGTAGGCAGCATTTTTTCCATCGTTGCAATTAAATCCGTCGTAAACCCTAACGATTTTAATGTTTCAAGATTAATGTGGGGTGCATTTTCAAACGATGCAGTACCAACCATGTGGGCTTGAATGGCATCAATATCACGCGAGCTATACCCGAGCGCCTTTAGTGTTGCAGGAACAGATTTATTGACAATTTTAAAATATCCTCCGCCGGCAAGTTTTTTAAACTTTACCAGTGCATAATCAGGTTCAATTCCGGTTGTATCACAATCCATCAACAAGCCAATTGTACCAGTCGGAGCAATTGCCGTTACCTGGGCGTTTCTAAAACCATATTTATTTCCAAATTCGAGTGCATCATCCCACGATTGTCTGGCGGCTTTTAACAATACTTCAGGCGTATACTTTTCTAAAATTCCAAGAGGCGTTATAGTCAGACCTTCATAGGCAGATGCTTCTTCATTATATGCGGCTCTTCTATGGTTTCTCATAACGCGCAACATTGGTTCTTTATTATTTTCATAAGCTGCAAAAGCGCCAAGCTCTGAAGCCATTTCCGCTGAAGTTTTATACGCAATTCCTGATAAAATGGCTGTGAGCGATGCGGTAACCGCGTTCGCTTCTCTTGAATTGTAGGGGATTCCCATCACCATTAACAGAGAACCAAGATTGGCATAACCAAGACCAAGGGTTCGATATTTATAGGAGAGTTCTGCAATTTTAGGCGATGGATATTGAGCCATCAGTACTGCAATTTCAAGTACAACTGTCCAGATTCTTATTGAATGGGTATACAAATCAACATTAAATGTCTTTTTATCTTCATCGTAATATTTTTTTAAATTTAACGACGCCAGATTACAGGCAGTATCGTCTAAAAACATGTATTCACTGCATGGGTTAGAAGCATTGATTTGGCCATCTGTAGAACATGTGTGCCATTCGTTGATGGTTGTATCAAACTGCACTCCAGGGTCTGCTGCTGTCCATGCCGCATAAGAAATTTTACCAAACAAATCTTTTGCCTGTACCGTTTTTACCGTATGCCCGTCTGTTCGACTGGTAAGATTCCATGTACGATTGTCTTCTACGGCTTTCATAAAAGCATTTGAAAGTCTAACTGAATTGTTGGAGTTTTGACCGCTAACGGTTTGGTACGCTTCTGAATTGTAGTCGACGTTAAATTCTTCAAATTTCAGGGCATTGATATCGTGTATGCCCTGCTTTGCAATTTCTGTAATTCTCTGAACGTAACTTTTAGGAATACAGTTTATCTGGGCTTCAATTAAAGCTTCGCGTAATTTTTCATTGGTGTCAGGGTTTAAAAGTTCAGGATTTTCAATGACTCCTTTAAGCGACTGAAGCAGTTTGGTCATTGTTTTTTTAATGATGATGGAACCCGCAACAAGACTTGCTACCTTGTTTTCTTCGCGAACTTTCCAGCTCACAAATTCTTCAATATCAGGATGATCTACATCAAGGGTTACCATTTTGGCTGCCCGACGGGTAGTTCCGCCTGATTTTATCGCGCCTGCCGCAGCATCGCCAATTTTAAGAAAACTCATGAGACCGGAGCTTTTGCCTCCGCCGGATAGTTTTTCATCACGCGCACGCAGTTTGGAAAAATTGCTTCCTGTGCCGGAACCATATTTAAATAATCGGGCTTCGCGAATCCATAGATCCATGATTCCGCCGGAATTTACCAGATCATCGCTTACTGACTGGATAAAACAGGCATGAGGCTGCGGATGTTCATAAGCAGACTTGCTTTTTACCATTTTTTTAGTTACCGGGTCGATGTAGTAGTGCCCCTGAGAAGGACCATCGATACCATATGACCAGTGCAGTCCTGTGTTAAACCATTGAGGAGAGTTTGGAGCCGCAATTTGCTGAACAAGCATATAGGACAATTCATTGTAAAAATTTAGAGCGTCATCCTCGGAATCAAAGTAATTATGTTTATAACCCCAATAAGTCCATGTTCCGGCAAGTCGGTGTACAACCTGCTTAACGCTGGTTTCTCTCGTAAAACGTTCTTCTGCAGGTATGTTTTTTAATTTTTCTTCATCCGGAACTGATCGTTGCAGCCATTCGGGGACGTTTTCTTCTTCTACTTTTTTAAGGAAGCGGGGTATGCCGGCTTTTCGAAAATACTTTTGAGCAAGTATGTCTGTGGCGACCTGCGACCAATAAGAAGGAACTTCAACATCTCGTGCTTCAAATATCTTTCTTCCGTCGGTATTTAAGATTTCAGATGTTCTTTTTTCAAACAATATGTCTGAAAATATATTGTTTTGTCCATTTGTATATTTTTTATTAAACTTCATTTCCAGTTCTCTCCATCATACATTATCTAGCATACTTTTTTAATACGATGATCATACTAAAGGTTAGTAGATATCTCTATTTGTCTCTTGTTACAAAAGTTATGTCTATATTTAGCTACCTGAAAGGGTATAATCCATATTATGTCACATTTACAAGGATCATTTCTCAACAGATTGGACATGCTTTATATAAACTCTCGACCCTATGTCAAATTACTTTTTCCAAATTGTTAAAAAAATTAACTTATATTATTTTACAACAAATCCGTTTAAAAGCTCTTCAATATCATTTTTATAGTCAGGAAACGATTCCTCTGCAGTAAACCCGACGATTTGAAAAGAGGATTTTTTTTCTGAATAAATATAATACATATAAATGAAATTCATACCTTCGATGTTTGCCTTTATTGTCAGCATGATCACTTTTACGCCATTTACAACTCGTTCTTCTTCATTTAATATTTTAACCGAGCTTGATGCCTCGCGTACGTTTTGTATAACGACATTTCTTAATTCCTCCATGGGAATATATTCATTTTCAGGAACTACCATGGCATATGCCTTGGCATCCGTGTACTCAAGACTGTATTCGGCGATTTCGCTTAGACTTTTTTCAAGAATTTTCCATTTTTTAGAATCATAATTGATTGTATATTGTGTATTCTTTCCTTTTACATTGTCTTTTGAGAGGGAAGGAGTAGTAAATTTTTTAGAATTGATAGCGCGAAGTTCTTTGGGCACATATTTCCAAGTTCCGTCGAAGTAGAGATTTACAGATTCGCCTGATTCTGTTACGGCTTTAATGGGCGCTTTAGAGCTTGACCCTTCTTGATTATTTGATGTTTGGGTAAAAACAGAAGATGATAAAAATATTAATATAAAGGTCAGTAGACTGATGAACGTATTTTTTTTACTCATTTAGTAAATTGTTATACATATATTATGGCGTAAATAAAAATATAATTGTGGAGCGGCTACTTCTGACAAAATGCAGCCACTCGTTATAATTTTAAGTTTGACCAATTGTTGAATTGTAAAACTTTTGATTTGCTTTTTAATCAATATTTTGTTACCTTGGTATACAATAATACAAGAATGTATGTATTTCTGTTTTATGTAAAAATTGTTGCTGTATTATGATCAAGTGTAAGTTTTTAATGAATAAATAACTTAATTATTCAAATATTGGGTAAGTTTAGTATATTTAAATGTAGGAGTAATAATATGAAAAATTTAACTCAAGTGCTGGCGAATTCAGCGCAAAAATATAAAGATCGGCCTGCCTTTGCTTATCGGGTAGGTGAAAAATTTGAAGAGGTTTCATTTGGCGAGTTATATGAGCAAGTGCAAGATCTCGCGATGGGGCTACTGGAACTGGGCGTAAAAAACGGCGATCATGTGGGGTTGTTTGCAGACAATCGGTATGAATGGATTTTAGCCGATATGGCCGTGATATTTTGCGGAGCAGCCGATGTACCCAGAGGAAGTGATGTAACCGATCATGACATTATACACATTGTACCTCATTCAGATATGAAAATAATGTTTGTTGAAAATTTAAAGTTATATGAAAAAATAAAAAAAAATCAGCGTAAATTACCTAAATTAAAAAAAATTATATTAATGGCAAAAGGCGAAAAAGCGCCTAAAGGTGTTTTTCATTTATATGATTTAATGGAAAAAGGAAAAAAATCAAGAGAAAAAAATCAAAAGAAGCTCGATGCTGCCTGCAAAAAAATCAAGGGCAGCGATTTGTTCACATTGATTTACACATCGGGAACGACCGGAGTTCCCAAAGGGGTGATGCTTACCCACAGTAATATTTTGTCTCAAATCGAACACATTCCGATTAAAATTAATGAATACGACCGTATGCTTTCCATTTTACCCGTTTGGCATATCTTTGAACGAATGTTTGAAATGGTTGCGCTGATAAGCGGTTGCGGCACATACTACACTTCTTTACGAAACCTGCGAGATGACATGAAACTGGTTAAACCCACATTCATGGCGTCAGCTCCGCGGCTTTGGGAAAAAGTTTACCTTGGTATTTACAATAATATTGAAAAATCATCTCCGGTAAAAAAGGCAATGTTTCATGCAGCATATTATGTTTCAGAAAATTATAATCGGGCAGTGCGTTTTTTAAAAGGTAAAGAATTAGATACAACCGGACGCAGTCCAATTATATCATCAGCTAGAGCTTTATACGAGGTTTTGATTTGTGTTGCCCTTTTTCCTGCTTTTAAGTTTTTTGATGCGATTGTTTTAAAAAAAATCAGGGCTGCGACAGGAGGAATGTTAAAGGGATCGGTATCCGGTGGCGGAGCATTGCCCATGCATGTGGATCTTTTTTTTAACAACATTGGTATTCCTGTACTGGAAGGTTATGGGTTGACTGAAACCTGTCCTGTACTTTCTGTTCGTCATCTTGATGATCTGGTCATTGGAACCATAGGTCCTCTATATCCGCTTACAGAGGCAAGAATCATGGATTTAAATGACGGTCACATCATTTATCCTGGTCAATACGGCGTTAAAGGCGAGCTCCATGTAAAGGGACCCCAGGTAATGTCTGGTTATTATAAAAATAAAATTGCGACGGCGGAAGTTCTTTCAAAAGACGGCTGGTTTAATACCAGAGACATTGCCATGATGACATATAACCAAAGCTTGAAATTATACGGCAGAACAAAAGATACCATCGTATTGTTAAGCGGTGAAAACGCAGAGCCGGTACCTATTGAAATCATGATCAATCAGTCTGTGTATGTGGATAATTGCATGGTTGTCGGTCAGGATCAGAAATACCTGGGGGTGCTGATTGTTCCCAGTCTTGAAATGCTTCAAGAGCATGGAAGTACCCTTAAAGAAGTATGCAATAATGATCAGGTAAAATTTTTAATAAAAGAAGATTTAAAACGGTTGATTAGCGCAGAAAATGGATTTAAACCTTTTGAGCGCATTGTTGATTTTGCCTTAATTGATAAAACATTTGATGTTGGCGACGAATTAACCGCCAAGCTTTCTATAAAGAGACATGTAATAACGGCAAAGTATCAAAAAATTATTGATAAAATGTATAAAGACAGGTGAGAAGTCCTTGCTTTAAACGCCGGATATTCATTCATGCCGCGAACAAAGTGTTTGACTTAGGTCAAGCGCATTGAAGTTCGGCGTGCATGGAGTTATATGGTGTTTGGCTCCCTGACAATTTTTGGTATTGTGTTTAAACAATGCCATTTCGGTGATATCGTTTGAGTTGACTTTCATTACCGTGTACTCCGCCGGAATGAATAAAAATGATGTCCCTGTTTTTTATTTTATCAAAGTAGTTTTTTATCCATAGCCATACCTGTGTATCATAAATTAAATCAAACTCTATTCCTGCATTTTTTAATTCTTTGTAAATTTGAAACAACTCTTTGTGGGGTCTGGCAAATGGAATGTTTAAAATCGATTCAAGCATAATTAAATTTTCAGGAACGAAACAAATTTGTTTAATTTGTTCTTTTAAATAGTTTAGTTTTCCTACGCAGGCAACCGTATAAACCTGAAAATCGGGCATATGTTTTGCCAGAAAAGCTGCCGTTGTACCGGTTCCCGATGAAAGAAAAATATCAGTATTTTGTTCTTTTAGTTTTAATTGGTAAATTTGTTCTTTGAGTTCAGCTGCAAGAAGTTTGATGCCTTCTTCTGCAAGTTTGCTTTGAGCTCCCATGGGAACAATGTGAGATTTTTGATCGCTGAACTGTTGAGGTAAAAAATTTATAATTTCAACGTATTCTCTGGTCTTAAGTTCGAGAAGTTTCATTCCATTTTCAAGAGCATTCTTTAAGTTTCCAGAAGGATTATTTTTAATTACAGGATCAATTTGATGTGTGAAATACGTAAATTCCCATTTTTTAAGGTTTGCCAGGCTTGATAAGGCATACATTGCATTGGACTGAGATCCGCCCCATGAAATCAAATGATCAAATTCAAAATTACGTGTTTTGATTAAGTAATGAAGTTTTCGTGCTTTGTTTCCATTAAAAAAGGGATGAAGTAAATCATCCCTTTTTATGTAAATCTCTTTATTTTGAAAGGTTATTTTTTCGAGAGGCGATATGCCAATAGAACTTAAACCAGTTGATAGCAATTTAAAATTATTTTTTCTTCTTTTTTTGTACGCTATTCATCCCGTTGTTGTCTTTTATTTCATTTAATTTTTTACGAAGTACTTTTTCATCAGAAACAATTTTCTTTAGAATCATACTTTTGTTAACTTTTGCAGCTCCTTCAAGCTCAAAAATTCTATTGGCAAGGTTAATTCTTCTGCGAATTGCCTGAATGGATGGCAGTGACCTTTTAAATTGCTGGGCAAGTTCTCTGTCTGTGATTTTATCGTTAACTTCGAGGAATTGCTTTAACAATTCAATTGTCCAAGGTTGAGTGTTCCCTGTACTGTAGTTAAAATCACTGAATCTTTTTCTTGTTCTAAACTGATGATTTTTTTGTTTTATAGCTTTCCAGTAAGGATGTCGGTTTCTGGCATAAGAAATGTCCTCAATTGTAAAGTCGGTCTGTTCGAGCCATATTTTTGTTGCACGCGCTTTATCTCTCTGTGGTAGTTTGCTTTTTACCGAGTTATCAATATACTCTTCGGGTGTTTTCGCGCTTAGAAGTTTTTTTATTTTCTGATTGTCCATGACATCTTTTATTTTACTCATTATTGTTTCCTTAGATTATTTAAAATCTTTTTTGATACAAAACTTTTTTAATATAAAGAAAGAATCATTTAACGTCCAAAAAAAGTATTATATATAACTAATATAACGTTCTATACAAGCTTTACTTTGCATCAATTTTAATTCTTTTTTGTTACATGTACCTGAGTTTCTACATTGACGTTATGTCAACTAAATTATTGCCAATTTGACGGGTCGTTACATTGATCATTATTAATGCGTTTTTTTATGAGAGATAATTCAAAGGTCTTGCCTGCACAGGAACCGATTTTTGTGCCCCAGTTTCTGCCATCTTCTGGTTGAACGAGTACGTCGGGTATTTTTTCTTCGTTTTCTTTAATACATATTCTTGTTGCAGAAAGGGCAGTTTCTTCACATTCAATAGCGGTTATGTTAAAACACTGTCTGAAATATTGACTGGAATTGCAAAAAGCTGCCGGTAATGCCGAAGTCATACCTTCTATCCAGGTTTTTTTACTCACTTCAAAAGCATGTGTTGAAAGCGGCAAAGTAAAAAAAAACAGAGAAAAGTAAGTGGTAATTTTCATGATAACTCCTTTTGATATGGTTTTTAATGTTAATTCTTCTGTCAGGTCAACAGGAATTTTATATTGAAACTAAAAAGCCTGGATTCGTGATGATCAGGAATTTTTACATTAAAAGTGAGGTGAGCGAATCAAAATATTTTAAAGATCATAGTTTATTGAGAAGTCATAAAATGTAACAAAATCTTAATAAAAAGTTAGTAATATTTTTTGTTTAAACAATTTTCTGACATAATTTACAATCTACGTTGACGTATGAGATTAAAAATTACGTATTGTTCAAATGGACACAATAGATATCGAAAGGCTCATTCACAAATACAACACGCCAGTGCCCAGATACACGTCATACCCGACGGCGGTTGAGTTCTCCGCCGACTTTAACCCGCAAGATTATTTTACAGCTCTAACTGAAATGACTTCCGAAAAACCAGTAAGTCTGTATCTGCACATTCCTTTTTGTGAACACCGATGTTTTTACTGTGGCTGTAATGTAATTGTCAGCAAACGAAAAGAAATGAATGATGATTTTTTAAAAGATATAATGAATGAAATCATTTATAAAACCAGTTTTATAAAATTTAAACCTGTTGTAAGTCAGCTTCATTTCGGCGGCGGAACACCTAATTTTTTAAGGATTTCAGACTGGCAAAAGCTCATGGATTTTCTGCATAATTATTTTATTTTTAGTTCAGATATAGAACTTAGTATTGAACTTGACCCTATGGTAATGGACGTGACTTATCTTGAAAATTTACGCTCGTTTGGTTTTAACAGAGTGAGTTTCGGGATTCAGGATGTAAATGAACAGACTCAAAGAGCTATCGGACGTATTCAAAACATGACTCATATTGATGAACTTTTTCAAAAAGCGCGTGAATTGGGGTTTACCTCGGTTAATGTTGATTTTATTTATGGCCTGCCATTTCAAAATCTGGAAACTTATCAGGCCAATATAAACTGGATTTTAAAATTTAAACCTGACCGTATGGCTATGTTTAGTTATGCTCATATTCCATGGATTAAAAAACATCAGGCGCAAATGCCCGTTGAAGCAATGCCGAATGCTTCTGAAAAGCTACGTATATATTTATCCGTCGAATCTCAACTTAATATGAATGGTTATGTCAGTATTGGCATGGATCATTTTGCAAAAGTCGAAGATCCAATGAGTCAGGCTTTAAAAAACAAAAGTTTGCACAGAAATTTTATGGGTTATACTACCCAGGCAAATCTTGATCAATTGGCGTTTGGCCCAAGTGCGATATCGCATGTGCAGGGAGTCTTTGTTCAAAATCATGTAAAACTTCGCGCATATGAAAAATCGGTTCGCGACAAAGTCGAACTTTTTGAAAAAGGCATTAAACAAAACAATGAAGATAAATTAAGAAGTTATATAATTCAATCTATCATGAACAATCTGTATCTTGATATCAATGAATGTAATACCTTATGGGGTATTGATTTTAATAAAAAATTTAGTACAGAAATTGAGAATTTACGGGAATTTGAAAAAAATGAACTTGTTAAAATTTATCCGGATAAAATCGAAGTAAAACCTTATGGAAGATATATCGTTCGTCATCTTGGTAAAATTTTTGATGCCTATCGAAAACCTAGCGAAGAATTTACAAAACGTTTTTCACGGGGAATTTAATAAAATTCGTAATAACTTTATTTATTTTAATCTTTTTAACAGTTTCTTAACAAAACCTTAATTCTCACTTAGCTATTATCCTGTATAGTTTGAATATGGTTTGAGATGGATCATAATAAAGAATCAAAGGTTAAGTAAATATGCAAAATAGATCTGTTTCTGTAAGTAAAAATCAAACAAACGTAAGCTTTAAACAATCTCTAATAAACGATTTTGATCAGTTTATGAAGACTCAAAAAGATCGTTTCCCTGTTGAAGAGAGACTCCAGGTAGATTTGCACTGCCATGATAAAAACAGTGATGTTCCCGACGAAATTCTCGGCAGACTTCTGGAAATTCCAGAAACATGGCTTGAAACTGACGAACTTATTGGCGCATTAAAAAGACATGGTTGTGACACCTATACGATTACAAATCATAACAATGCACGTTCATGTTTTGAACTTCAGGATCGGGGTATGGACATTCTTACGGCAGCCGAGTTTACTTGCCATGTTCCTGATTATAACATTTGGATCCATGTGTTGACATATGGATTTAGCGCTGAAGAAGAAATAAGACTAAATAAACTACGCTACAATTTGTATAAATTTTTAGTATATACAAATGAACATAATATTCCAACAATCTGGGCTCACCCTCTTTATTATTATAGTGTTAAAGGTATCCCGCCGATTTCATTTTTTGAGAAGCTGTCGGTTATTTTTGAGCGATTTGAAGTGGTAAACGGTCAGCGAAATACAAGACAAAATTTATTAATGAAAGAATGGGTAGAACGATTGAGCCCTTCCAGGGTAAATGCGTTTGCTAAAAAATATAAGTTAGAAATTACCGATTATTGCCGTTTAAACAAGAAATCTATTTCCGGAGGTTCCGACAGTCATATGGGAATTTTCCCCGGTCTTTCTGGTACGTATCTTCATGTACCAAATTTAAAAGGAAAACTTGCCAGACAGTCGCGTTCGCAGCTGGCGCTAGAAGCTATTCGAGATGGTAAAATGGCGCCTTATGGTACGCATAATGAAAGCGAACGGCTAATGGTTGCATTTTTGGATTATTTCTGCCAAATTCCTCTTTATATGCGTGATCCGGGTTTAATTCGGATCATTCTTCATAAAGGTGAACCTTTGGAAAAATTAGAGGCGCTTGTTCTTGGAAACGGTTTTCTTGAGTTAAGAAGACACAAGGTCACCATGAGTTTTCTAAAAACATTTCATCAGTGTTTTAAGGGGCAGGTTCCTTCGAAGACCAAATCATGGTTTATTAAATCTGAATATCGTGAGATTTTTCAAATTGCAAGAGAAATTGCCGTTATTAGAAAAGAGACCCCTGAAAAGCTGACGCCTGAGTATTTAAATACATCGATTATGTTTAGCAACGAGAAATTAAATAAAATATTTTTTTCCAGATTGGGTAAAAAACTTGAAAAGTTACTTTCAGATCAGAAGTCAGAGAAATTTAATTTTGAGTCTTTTGTAAGGTCGCTGGAATTACCCCTTGAATTTGGACGTTATATCGGCATGGAAAAGAAAAAAAGTAAAGAAGCCAATATGTCTTTACAACAATTTTTAGATGGACTTCCTTTTCCATTTCTTGCTGCGTCGGTAATTTATGGGGCTGCTTTTGCGGGAACAAGAGTACTTCATAACTCAAGACCTTTGCTTGATGAAATGGCGCAGAAAATGAGGGCACTGGAACAACCAGCCAGGGCTTTGTGGCTGACCGATACTTTTTCAGATAAAAACGGCGTTGCACATTCACTAAGAGTATTACACGAAGAAATAAAAAGACGTAATTTACCAATTGATATATTGGTATGCAGTGATACTATTGAGCCAGATGACCATTTAATTGTAGTTCGACCGGTTTTTGAATTTACTGTACCGATGTATGAACAACAACCTTTTCGAATTCCAGATTTACTTCAAGTTCATCGTATTTTTGATGAAGGTTCTTATGACCGTTTGGTATGTTCTACAGAGGGTTCGATGGGATTAATTTCTATGGCATTAAAAAACGCCTTTTCGGTGCCTGCATATTTCTTTTTACATACGGACTGGCTTACATTTGCCCAGATCAACATCGAATCAGATATACACATGGTAAATCGATTTCGTAGATTATTAAGGGTTTTTTATCGACAATACGATTATCTTTTTGTTTTAAACAACGATCAGCAAAAATGGCTTTCGGGAAAAGATATAGGAATCGAATCGTCACGAATATTTAAAACAGCTCACTGGGTTGATGCCAAGTTTATTCCAAAAACGTTTAAACCTGAAGAAGTATTTGGAACAGAAAAAAACGAAAAAATACTTTTATTTGTTGGTCGTGTAAGTAAAGAAAAAGGAGTCATGGACTTACCTTACATTTACGAGATTGTTAAAAAAGAAATTTCGCAAGTCCGTTTAGTTGTAGTTGGCAGCGGACCAGCAGAGTTTGAGTTAAAAGAAAAAATTCCCGATCTGATACATATACCCTGGATTGACCATGACAAATTACCTCAGATATATTCAAGTGCGGATCTTCTTGTTCTTCCTTCAACATTTGATACTTTTGGATTGGTGGTTCTCGAAGCCCTGGGGTGCGGACTTCCTGTTGCAGCATATGATATCATGGGGCCGGGAGAAATCATTGAAAGCGGTAAAAGCGGTTATCTTGCTAAAAATAAAAAGTTACTTTCTGAAATGGTTGTCAAACATTTTACGAATATAAACAAGATTAAACAAATGCGTAAAAATGCGCTGGAAAGATCAAAGCAATATCATAAAGACAATATATTAAAAGAGTTGTTAAAAAATCTTGATTTACCTGAAAAAAAATGAGTCAGGTAAATTATTTATGGTGGAAACATGGCGTATTGTATCATTTGTATGTCAGGAGTTTTTACGATTCCAATGATGACGGAATAGGGGATTTACAGGGTGTAATCGAAAAACTTGATTATATAAAAGATCTGGGTTTTTCAGGAATATGGCTTTCTCCTGTATTTAAATCGCCGATGTTTGATTTTGGTTACGATATTTCGGATTATTATTCAATTGATTCGCAGTATGGTACTATGGACAATTTTAAACAGTTATTAAATGAATCCCGCAGACGGGGTTTGTATATTATTTTAGACATTGCTGTAAATCATACATCTCAACTGCATCCCTGGTTTATTGAATCTAGTTCATCGGCGAATAATTTAAAGAGAAACTGGTACATCTGGAAAAAGGGTAAATGGATTGGCCCGCCAAACAACTGGATTACAGGTTTTTTTCAATCGGCGTGGAAATATGACTGTGTAACAAAAGAATATTATCTCCATTCATTTTTAAAAAACCAACCGGATTTAAACTGGAGAAATGTTGAAGTCCAAGATGAATTTGTAAAAATATTTAAATTCTGGATGGATCTCGGAGTTTCTGGTTTTCGACTCGATATGGTCAACTGGTTAATTAAAGATAAAGAATTTCGTGATAATCCATCAAGATTTTTTTTTAAAATATTTCAAAAACAAATATATAATAAAAACAATAACAAAATTTTCCCGATATTAAAAATGATTAGAAAACTATTTGATCAGTATCCAGAAAGTGTTACCATTGGAGAAGTATTTACAATGCCGCCGGGAGATCCTGAATTATCAGCGTTTTATATGGGAAATGGTCAAGATTCTCTTCATATGGCTTTTGATTTTTCCATGATGTACAGATTTTGGAATGCCCGTTTAATTTTTAAAACCGTATCAAGGTGGATTCATGCCGTAGGAGAAAATGGCTGGCCGGTGCATGTGTTATCCAATCATGATCAAAAAAGAAGTTTTAGCCGTTTTTGCAGGGGAAAACACAAGTTTCAAAAAGCTAAAGTTCTGGCCACACTGTTTTTAACATTGCCCGGTACACCGATTGTATATTACGGAGAAGAGCTGGGAATGAAAAGTATCGGGCTGAAAAAAAAAGACATTGTTGATCCTCTGGGTTTAAAGTTCTGGCCTTTATACAATGGAAGAGATTCTTCAAGAACGCCGATGAAATGGAACTCACAAAAAAACGCGGGTTTTTCCAATTCAGAAAAAACATGGCTGCCGGTAGATGCAGATTATGAAACCTCAAATGTAATGATACAGAAAAAAAATCCAGATTCGCTGTTAAATTATTATAAAGAATTGATCTCTTTGCGAAATAAAAACCAAGCTCTGCATCGAGGCAAATGGAAGGTTCATATAGACGGTAAAGAAGGGATCATTGCTTATTTTCGAACATATATAAATGAATCCATTTTAGTTGTTTTAAATTTAAAAAATAAAAGCAGTAAAATTAAAAGTTCCCCGGAAGGAGCATTAAAAGTATTATTTTCAACACATCTTGAAAAAAGCACAATTCTTCCTGATCAGGATTTTATTTTAATGCGGCCCATGGAAGCGACAATTTACAGTTGCTTGACTTCCCAGTACCAGACGCAGTAATCTTCAATGAGTCTATAGTTGGGGTCGTCCTGTTGAATTACAATCTCGCTTAAAGGAACTTTGAAATTTCCTCTATCGTCGCTGGCTTCACAAACCAGCCCATAAGCGGCTAAATCTTCCGTAGTATCAGGGTCGAGGATATTGTGAACATCGATGATGGTTATATGTTCTCCGCCTTTTTCACGATCGGGCATGGCAAACTCGGCACGAAACGGAAAACTCACTGTAGATATCAAGTGATCAAACATAATTTCAAGATTTTGCCCGTTGATAAGCGGCCATTCATCTTCAATGTCGAGAGCAAAAATCGGATTAATGCGTTCTTTAGCCCCCCTGATTTCTCTATCGTAAAAATGCAGTCCTGGATCTTCCATAGTTCCTCCTTTTTCGATTTTAAATTGATTTGCCCGGGTATTTGGCGCTTTTAAACCTCATTTTTAATTTTCTCAATATTGTCCATAAAATTTACAACATTTCCAATGATTAAAAGAGCAGGCGGTTTTACATCTGCTTTTTGGGCAATTTCAGAAATATTTCCCAGATTACCGCGAACGACACGCTGCAAAGGCAGAGTTGCATTTTCAATGATGGCGACAGGAATATTACAGTTGCCGTTTTTTTTACAAATCTCGCTGACCATTTCTGATAAGGCAGTTACTCCCATGTAAATAACCGCAGTTTTGTCATGAAGGTCAAGTTCTGTAAAAGCAGAATAATCGCCATCTTCTTTTTTATGACCGGTGATAAAAATAATTTGAGAGGCATAATCTCTATGCGAAAGGGGCAGGCCAATGGCAGCTGCAGCCGCAGAGGCCGCTGTAATGCCGGGAATGACTTCGCAGGAATAACCATGACGGGCAAGGTGTTCAAGCTCTTCGCCGCCGCGGCCAAAAATAAAAGGATCCCCTCCTTTTAGCCTGGAAACTACGTCGTATTTTGACGCAAGATCAACAAGCAGGTTGTTGATTTCATCCTGCGGAATGACATGAGCCCCTTTTTTCTTTCCGACGTAGACAAGTTTCGTCTCAGGCGCAGCATGCTTGAGAACTTCTTTGTTTACAAGTTGATCATATAGTATAGCCTGTGAATTTTGTATGGCCTTGACAGCCTTTAGTGAGAGCAATTCAGGATCGCCCGGTCCCGCTCCAATTAAATAAATCTTTGTTTTTTTCATTTCATTCCTGTGGTCTTTTCTCTAGACAATAGTATACAATTCTAATAAAGGGGCAACCATTAATAATTAAATAAAAGGGGGTTTTTGATATGAATGCCAATACTGTTTCTTTCAACACCCCCTCGCCTTAGAGTTGTTTAAAATCATGAAAATTAGCACTTATAATTTCAATTTAATTTATAGTACTAGTACTATGTCTGTTTAATTTATACATGTTCAAACTTGAAGTGGCTCCGCATTAATTTTAAATATTGTGAAGCACACCCCTTGTTAAGTATTAATCCATGGTTTGTGTCGTATATTTGGCGCTTTTAACATTAATCACGTTAAACAGACTTGTCAAGTAGCGTTTGAATATGTTTTGCGCAAGCGGAACAAATCAAAAAGACACGGTAATAGAAATGAAATAAAACGAATGATTTTTAAACAACTCTTCGGCTACCCCCAAAGGTTAAAAATTCATCATAACATTTAAGATTCAAACAAGAATAACAGATAATTATTATATTAGAAAAAATAGATATAAAAAAACTTGTAAAACGGAGAGGTTTTTTTTTATTAACCGTTTAATAATGTAATGGCAGTTACGTTGAAATTATTGTAATTCTGGCGAAAGCTGTATCACAATAAAATTGAGGAATGAGAGAGTAATCATGAAATACGGATTTATACTGGATAATCGAAAATGTATCGGATGTCATGCCTGCACCGTCGCGTGTAAATCAGAGCACAGCGTACCGATAGGCGTAAACAGAACATGGGTTAAATATATAGAAAAAGGAACTTTTCCTGATAGTCGTCGTTATTTTACAGTCATGCGGTGCAATCATTGTGAAAATCCACCCTGTGTGGACATTTGTCCTGTTGGGGCGCTCTTTCAACGCGAAGATGGTATTGTTGATTTTAACAATCAGCGATGTATCGGATGTAAGTCGTGCACCCAGGCCTGTCCTTACGATTCATTATACATAGATCCAAATACCATGACGGCCGCAAAATGTAACTTTTGCGCTCATCGCATTGATCAAGGTTTAAACCCGGCGTGCGTAAATGTATGCCCTGAAGAAGCCATCATTTGCGGCGATATGGATGATCCGTCTTCAGCTATAAGTAAGCTCATGGGTAGAAACCAGTTACAGACTCGTAAAGCTGAAAAAGGTACCACTCCCAAGTTGTATTATATTAACAGCGAGGCCTCGGCTCTTCATCCGATGGCGGCTCCGCCGACAAATCAATACCAGCAGTTTTCACAGGCAGCGGGGGTAGGTCATTATGCCAAATATGCTGAAAAACGAATTGTAAATGATGAATCCAGATTTTTACATAATTTAAACTCAAACAAAGCTGATTACGAAAAAGAAAGTCTGGCAGAAAATGGCGTTTTTCTGGCAAATGCTGGCGGGCAGGATGCTAAACTAATGAAAGGTGTAATGCATCGAACACATGACGCCCCTTCAAAAGGTCCTCAATGGGGTTGGGAATTGCCGGCCTATCTGTGGAGTAAGGCAATTTCAGCAGGGCTTTTTATCATCACAGCTGCGGTATCATTAAGCGGTTTCAAAGATTCTGTTACAGGAAATACTTCAATGCAAACGCAAACTTTTGAATGGTTTAATGTTTTAGCTTCTTTTGGATTTTTAATTTTAACGACCATTTTCTTGATTAAAGATCTCGATAAACCATCTCGTTTTTTATATGTGATTTTACGTCCACAGTTTAATTCATGGCTTACACGGGGCGGCTACATACTTTCAACGTTTGGTTTTTTTCTGGCGCTATGGATTTTAGGCAGTCTTACTGGTGTTGAGTCATTGATCACCATGGGATACATTGGCGGACTTGTCGCAGGTATTGTGCTTGGAATTTACACTGGATTTTTACTGGCCCAGGCAAAAGGACGCGATTTCTGGCAAAGTCCAATGCTGCCTTTACACATGTTGATTCATACAGTAATTGCGGGTTCGGCTTTTTTAATCATGACGTCAGGATTAAATTCGATGACTGTCAATTTAACCGGTCTTTTAACTGATGTTTTAACTGGAGCGCTATTTTTAAATTTAATTGTAATTGCTCTGGAATTAAAAGTTCCTCACCCGACAACAGACGCCAAACTTACGGTTGGTATGATTGTAGGAAAAAAATTCGGTTTATTGTTTTATGGCGGCAGTTTATTGATTGGGCATGTAATTCCCCTGATCATTTTATCACTCGGGATATCAGCGGCAAACCCTGCAGCAGCGGCACTGGCGGGACTTTGCGTGCTGACAGGTATGTACATTACAGAACACATCTGGGTAAGAGCCCCTCAATTGGTCGCCTTGAGTTAAGTAAAAGGAAAAATTATGTCAAAACCACACTATAAACCAACTTTTATTGAAAAAATTGCAGAGTCGTTAAACCTGATACCAGGTTTACACGGAAAAGGTAAAAATGATCAACCGGAATTTAACAACGAATTAACTAAATTTCCACCTATAGAAAAATGGAATAACTGGGAAGAATATGATCCCAAAGTATGGCCGCAAAAGCAAAAGAAAAAGTACATGATTGTACCAACCAACTGTTTTAACTGTGAATCAGGTTGCGGTTTAATCGCCTATGTAGATAAAGAAACCATGAAGGTGAAAAAATTTGAAGGAAACCCGTATCACCCTGGAAGTCGCGGTAAAAACTGCGCGAAGGGCCCGGCTACGATCAACCAGATTGACGACACAGATCGAATTTTATATCCGATGAAACGAAAAGGCGAGCGAGGCAGCGGTCAATGGGAAAAAGTTTCCTGGGAAGAAGCGCTCGATGCTATTTCAGGACGAATACATACTGCGCTTAAAGAAGGGCGAAACAATGAAATTACTTATCACGTTGGCCGCCCTGGTCATGAAGGTTATATTGAGAGAGTGCTAAACGCATGGGGCGTCGACGGGCATAACAGTCATACCAACATTTGTTCTGCCGGCGCAAGACTTGGCTATGCACTTTGGTCTGGATTTGATCGACCATCGCCGGATCATGCCAATGCAAAATTTATTTTGTTGATCAGCGCGCACCTTGAATCAGGTCATTATTTTAATCCTCACGCTCAAAGAATAATGGAAGCAATGAACAACGGTACCAAACTTGCCGTCATTGACCCTCGACTAAGCAATACAGCAAGTATGGCTGATTACTGGGTTGCCGCATACCCTGGAACGGAAGCCGCAATGCTGTTGGCTATGGCTAAAATCATTCTCGAAGAAAAATTGTATGATCGCGATTTTCTTGAAAACTGGGTGAACTGGCAAAATTATATGGAGTATTTTGAACCAAAGGCTAAATCGACGTTTGATAATTTTATAGAATCTTTAATTAAGACCTATAAAGATTATACTCCTGAATTTGCAGCTAAAGAATGCGGAATCGAAGCAAAAATGATCATTGACATTGCTCATGAAATTGGCAAAGCCGGGAAACAGTTTTCATGCCATACATGGCGAGCAGCTACAATGGGAAACGAAGGCGGTTGGGCTGTGGCAAGATCACTTCATTTTTTAAGTGTACTTACGGGCAGTGTAGGTACTGTCGGCGGAACTTCTCCAAGCGCATGGCAGAAGGTTAAACCTCATGTTTTTGATTCACCCGCCGCTCATAAATTCTGGAATGAACTACATTTTCCTAAAGAATATCCGTTATCTCATTATGAGATGAGTTTTCTTTTACCGCATATGTTAAAAGATGGCAGCAGTAAAATTGATGTATATTTTACTCGCGTATTTAATCCGGTATGGACATATCCCGATGGTTTTACCTGGATGGATGTTTTAAAAGATGAATCAAAAGTTGGCTTACACGTAGCTCTTACGCCTACCTGGAATGAAACTGCTTATTACGCCGACTATGTTTTACCGATGGGACATTCTTCAGAACGTCATGACTGGATCAGCTATGAAACTCATGCCGGCAAGTGGGTTGGTTTTCGTCAGCCGGTTTTAAGAGAAGCAGCAAAACGTATGGGTAAAAAAGTTGAATTTACCTATGAAACAAATCCAGGAGAAGTCTGGGAAGAAGATGAATTCTGGATTGAGCTTTCCTGGAAAATGGATCCGGACGGGTCATTGGGTATTCGTAAACATTTTATTTCACCTTATCGAAAAGATAAAAAAATTACCATTGATGAATATTACCAGTATGCTTTTGAAAAACTGCCTGGTCTGCCAGAGAAAGCTAAAGCAGAAAAACTAACTCCTTTGGAATATATGAAAAAGTATGGCGTTTTTGAAGTTGAGAAAAAAACCTACAACAAGCATCTTTCAAAAGTAAATACTGCAGGAGCGAAGGTGGATAAAAAAAGTAACTGTGTTGTAAAAGACGGCAAAACCATCGGCGTGATGATTAACGGCGAAGCTGTAGAGGGTTTTCATACCCCTTCAAGAAAGCAGGAATTGTTTTCTCAAACCATGATCGACTGGAAATGGCCTGAATACAGTTTACCGGTTTATATAAAAAGTCATATTCATGAAAGTAAAATCAACCGAAACAAGGGTGAATTTACATTATTGCCGACATTTCGTTTGCCAAATTTAATTCACTCAAGATCCGGAAACGCACAATGGCTGGTTGAACTTGCCAATAAAAATCCGGTATGGATGCATACTTCAGATGCTGAAAAAATGGGCGTAAAAACCGGAGATTTAATTCGGGTTAATACCGAGATCGGTTATTTTGTCAACAGAGTATGGGTAACCGAAGGAATTCGTCCTGGCGTGGTTGCCTGTTCTCACCACATAGGTCGATGGCGCAAACTGGAAGATCCAAAGGGCAACCGATGGGCATCAAATCTGGTAAATGTTACCAAAGACGGCGATACATGGAATATGCGCGTAATGGATGGTATTCGTCCTTTTCATTCCAGCAATTCTGATACAAAGCGAATTTACTGGAGTGATGGCGGCGTTCATCAAGATATCACCCATGCAGTTCATCCGGATCCTGTCAGCGGGGCCCATTGCTGGCATCAGAAGGTCAGCGTTGAAATCGCGTACCCTGATGATCGATACGGCGATGTGTCTGTTGATACAAAAAAATCCATGCAGGTATATAGAGACTGGCTAAAGAAAACCAGACCAGCTCCAGGTCCTGGAGGATTGCGCAGACCTCTTTGGTTGGGCAGACCGTTAAAACCCGCCGACGAATTGTTTTATATTAAAGATAAAACGGCTGTGAAAAAAGCTTCTGCAAAGAAGAAGTAATAAATTTTATTTAGAGAGCGTCCCAAAACCCATCCATGGATTTTGAGATGCCGGTACATCCCTGTACCGGAAGAGCGTGCCCAAGTTTTAGACGCGCTCTTAACTGCCGTGTTTGAAACAAAGTAGTCAAAAAACTATATAAAGTTAATTGATTACTTTGTTTTTTCGATTATAAAATTTATTCATAAAAAGTGCAATCGCGAAAAAAATTCATAGCAGATTGAGTTAAAAGTCTTACCCCAAATCTTTACTCAAAATTAGCCTTAGCGAGTCCAGTCGAACCCTTGAGTTTTCGATGATATTGCCGAGTAATTTTTGTTCATCTTTGTAATCATCAATTTGTTTCGATTCAATATTTACATTAATTTTTTGCAAATTTTTTAAACGATTGATCTCTATTGTCATTGAAGTGTCCATCTGATGTATGGCATTGTTGCGTATTTTATTTCCAGATGCATTTGCAATGGTTTCACATTTTTTAACCATATTTGGGAACAATTCGCCTTTAAACTGCGGGTTATCTAAAATTTTTGCTCTTTCTGTATTTTTTAAATGGGTTGATAAAAATTCATGAGTGTAAATATTGCCACAATCCTCCATAAGGTGATTTACAATCACTCGAATCGGAGTAGGCGGTAAAAAACGGTCGAGATGCAAACCCTGGGGAGCGACACACTCGAGTACATAAATCGTTTCTAGCAAGATTTTTTGTTTTTGATCGCTTTGTAAAATAGCAAGCGAACAGTTTCCTTTTTCTGATGTCAGTAAAAATTCAATTGAACTTGAAACCAAAGGATGATCACGGCTTATAAATTCCATATGCTCATGACTAACCGCTGTTGTACGGTCAAAGGTTATGACCAGATCATCTTTTCGTAGAACCGGCAGTGGAAAATCATCGCTGTTTAAAAATGATAAGTTTAGTTTATACGTTTTATCTGAAATTAAATCTTCTTCAATTCCAAACGATTCAAAAATATCGAGCATCATTTCTTCAGTTTCATTTGAATGGTCTACGTTTTGTATTTGTGTAATTAATTTCTGAGCTATTTCTGGTCGAAAAGAATTTAATTCAAGTAGATGATCTTTACCTTTGCTGAATTTTTTTGCTGTTTCAGCACAATACAGTTTTGTTTTGGAGATTAGCTCATTGAGTTCATGAAAACTTTTGTTAGAAATGATATTTAATAAATTATCTTTCATGGTTTCAAAAATTAAATGAACGCCTGGAATATTTTGAACAAAAGCGTTTAAACCTTCGTGGTACCAACGAGCTAAAATTTCATACTCACTCCCTTTAAAAAAGGGAACATGAATATGAATGGTTTCTTTTTGACCGATACGATCCAGTCGGCCGATTCTTTGTTCGAGAAGTTCCGGGTTAACTGGAAGGTCAAACAATACCATATTATGGGCAAATTGGAAATTTCGTCCTTCGCTTCCGATTTCTGAGCAAATTAAAATCTGGGCTCCATCGTTATAAGCAAATCGACTTGCATTTTTATCTCTTTGTAATAAAGAAAGTTCTTCATGAAAAAGAACAATTTCAATATTTAAAATATTTCGAAGACTTTGTTCAACTGCTTTTGCCTTTTCTTTGGAAGAACAAATGACCAGTATTTTTTTTTGCTCTGACGTTTTAATTAAAGTAGCCAGCCATTGAATTCGCGCATCATTTTTAAATTGAAAAAAATTTTCGTCAAATTCAGGCATTGATTTTAATATTGCATTAAACTCTAGCGTTTGATGGATTAAATCCTCTTCTGAGGTATTTATGGCCGTAAGGTAAACTTTGCGCTCAGGAAAATCTTTCATGATAGATCGAGAGTTTTGAAAGACTGCTCTGCCGGTTCCTAATCTATCAAGCAATTCTTCCATCATTTGCTCAGGGGAGTTTTTGGAATATTCAATTAAATGCAGCTTTAGAATGTCAGTTTCAGATATTGTCAAAAGTTTGTTTTTTTTAACTTTATCAAGAATATGTGCAATTTTTATATATTGTTCTTCTTCATTTCTAAACAATTCATAATTAAAATAACGTGAAGGGTCAAGAAGATGAAGACGTTCAAAGTGACTTTTAAAACCAAATTGCTCAGGAGTTGCCGTAAGTAATAATAAACTTTTAGATTTTTGTCCCAGATTTTTTACCAAAAGATATTCAGGACTTCCTTCAATAAGGTGATGAGCTTCATCTATAACGATCATATCCCAGTCGGCATTTATAGCCAGATTTTGAAGTGTATCTTGCGAGGAAGTTTTTAGTACATTTTCAGAAGTAAATAAATCAAGGTTACACAAACATAATTGATTTTCAAGAAATAAGTTACCTGTATAATTTGAAAAACTCAAAGATTCAATATAACTTTTATCAATGATTTTAAAAATTAAATTAAATTTTCTTAGCAGCTCTACAAACCATTGGTGAACCAGCGATTCTGGAACAAGAATCAATACTCTTTTAATTTGTTCATTAAGCAAAAGCCGGTGAATGATTAAACAGGCTTCGATGGTTTTTCCAAGACCCGTTTCATCGCCAAGCAGGACTCTTGGATTATAGCGAGCGCTAACTTCATGTGCAATGTATAATTGATGAGCGATGAGATCGATGCGACCTCCCATAAATCCTCGTATTGATGATTTACGAATTTCATTTTGAAAAAGCAGGGCACGATATCGTAAATTAAAGTCGAGAGTATTTTCAAATAGTTTGCTGTTAAACCGGTCTTCTGGAGTTGTAAAGTTTAAGGAATCTTTAAGTTCACTTTCTCGTAAACTAATTTTTTTTCCCAAGGAATCTTTTCCAGTGTAAATAAAAACCTGCTTCGTTTCATTTACAGTAATGATTTCGAATTTTAACCCATCTTTGGATTCAACGTTATCGCCAGGTTTAAAAATTACTCTTCGAAGCGGAGCTGAAGAAATGGCGTATAATCTTAAACAATCTGATGCAGGGTAGTGTATCTCAACTCTCCGATCTGAGATACTTTTAACAATTCCAAGTCCAAGGTTTAACTCCAGTTCGCTTATCCATCGTTGTCCAGCTGCAAATTTTGAATTATTATTGTTTATTATTTTAGTATTTTTTTGCTGCAATATGGAAATCCTTTAACAGAGATAATATTATATTTTATATGATCAAATTTAAATAACGTTTTCATGTGTGTCAACCAGTTTAAGTAAAAAGTGATTGCCGATTGATTTTCACCTCGCTTATTGATAGAAAATGGCTCTTTATCGTTTTTAAATCCATTTTTATGTCTAAATCAGTGATGTAATTTGTATTGTAGCAATTTTTAATATGTCAATTCTTGTAAAAATTTTTAAAACTGTTTTATAAAGCTTTAAGATAATACTTAATTAAAAAATCTCTCGTTCTTTTTTTGGGTAAATATTTCACTATAAGTTATTTTATACTCTTGACAAGCTCTTTTGATGATTTGTTATTAACAGGTTTTTTAAAATGAACGAAAAAAATAGTAATAGTTTTGATCTTAATAAAGTATTGGAAATCAACGAGTTTATAAAATCTATTGATTCTCTTGCATTTTATATTAAATTAAATGCTCTAAACGCTCTTTTTCTGGCAATTCGTTCCGGTGAACAATTGCGAGGATATATAGTTGTAACAGATGAATTTAATCGTTTTTCTGAAGAACTCATGAAGTTTGTAAGCATGCTTTTAAGGATAATTCATGAAATTGTATTTTTAGTTTCAGAACAACTCAAACAAACGCATCGGTTGAACCTTTATATGAGAATAATCTCTGAAGGAGATACTGAATCGACAAAAATAATACGTAAATTTGTAAGTGAGCATGAACTAAAAATAACTAACTTAAATGAAAAAATTAAAACAGAGCTGGAATCAATTAACTCTTCTTTGCAGAGAAATGAAAAAATCATTCTTCGCGGAGATATGCTGGCTATGCAGGCAAAGATCGAAGGCGCTTATTCTAAAAAATCCAGAGAAGTTTTTATGGATGTTGCTGAAAATTTTCAAAAACACATTGGTCGAATTCGTGAGTCTCTTCAAAGTTTGAGAAGGATGTTGAAAAAAGGATAAGTTTTAATAAATACTTTTAAATTGTTTTATTTTAATTTGGTATATTTTACAAGGAACTGAGAAAATCAGAATTACAATATGAAAAAAATACATTACATTTTTCACGATAATGACCATCGTTGGGCCGTTATATCTCGCGACCCTGATCGTCCGGCATATATGATAGATACAAATGAATGTCTGGTAATATCCGGCGATGAGGCTATTTTAACTGATCCAGGCGGAATGGAAATATTTCCAGCAGTATTTTCCGCTATCAGTACAAGTTTCAACCTGCGAAATATCAAGGCAATTTTTTCTTCGCATCAGGACCCCGATATCATTTCTTCTCTTACGCTCTGGTTAGAGGTTAATCCTGAGTTAAGGTGCTATATAAGCTGGTTATGGTCGACCTTTGTTCCGCATTTTGGAGGAACAGATAAAACTTTTATTCCCATTCCAGATGATGGATTGACAATAAAACTGGGTTCTATAAAATTGCACTGCATTCCTGCTCATTATCTGCATTCAGCCGGAAACTTCCATTTATATGATTCAAAGGCAAAAATTTACTTTAGCGGAGACGTAGGCGCAGCTTTGCTCGATCAAAATAATTCTGATATCTATGTAAAAAATTTTGATGAGCATATTAAATCGGCTAAAAAATTTCATCAACGCTGGATGGGTTCAAATGAAGCCCGACTGGATTGGTGTGAAAGAGTTTCTCAGTTAGAAATTGACATGCTGATTCCACAGCACGGCTGCATTTACCAGGGAAAAGATGTTAAACGCTTTATTGACTGGTTCTCTGAATTAAAAGTTGGCTTATTTACAATGGGAGAAACATTTGAAGATGAAATAAAAAGCGAAGTTGATGAACCAGAACCAGAAATCAGCGAGGTAGTTACAGAGCCAGAAATTGTTGAGATACCAAAAGAAGAAAACAATGATGAAATTGCGCAAGGTCATTCTGATTCCCTTAATGATTCTGCTTTAAAGGCGTTGATGGGTCAGGATTCCGGAACAAATTCAGTAAAGGAATTAAAAAAAGATAAGGGCTCTAACTCTATTGGAAAATCAATTTTTTCAGCAATTAAAAACTTTTTTAAAAATTAATATTTATCAGTGAATATATCTTTTTATTGAGCTTTATTAAAAACAACGTTCATAAGATGAATTTTAAAGTTATTATTTTTTAATTCAGCGAATAATTCCTGACGAGAATGTATTTTTGATTTTTGATTAATCTCTTTTGAAACTTTAGACGTATTTTCTTTATATTTATTACTTGCATAAAATATTGATAAAGAGATTATTAAAATACAAGGTACAAACGCAAGTTGTGACCATTTTCGAATGTTTTTTTTCCGGTTAAGTAATATTTTTTGAACAATAAATGTATCCCATTGTTCATCATTTAATTTACTTTGAATGGATTGATTAAATAAGTTTAAATTTGATTTTTTGTCTTTCATAAATTATTTATTGAATTATCAGGTAGAAAGCTTCATTTGATGAGCCCACTGTCTTATTTTTTCTCTTGCTCTTGAATTTCTGGATTTTACGGTACCAAGGTTTATTTTAAGTTTTTCGGCAATTTGCCAGTCTTTAAATCCAAGGATATCAAGTTCTAAAACACTTTTATACTTTTGGGGTAGTTTACCAATGATGATGTTTATAATTTCAAGTTTCCCCTGAATTTGATTTTTATTTTCAGAGTTCAGCTCCCTTGTAGTATCAATAAGTTGCCTTTCATTTAATAAAGAGTCATCAAGTTTTTTTTCAATGCTTCTAAGTTTATTTATTTTAATATTTAACCTCCGTGATTCATTTCTAGCAATTGTATATAACCAGGTGTTTAGGCTTGCTTCGTAACGAAATTGATTTTTTTTTAAACTATTGTACGCTCTAATGTAGGTTTCTTGAACAACATCATCTATCATATGTGCATAATCAGGTTTCAGATTTTTGGAAATGGCGCTTAGTACAGACGATTTAGTCTTTTTAACTAATAAGTTAAATTGATTATCTAATTCTTTCATTTTAATCCAATTTATTCATTGTATTTAATCGGTCAATTCATTCATTTTCCCCGGTGAGGGGGGTGAGGGTAAAATAATGGAGATTTTATTTTACTCTCACCTGGAAAAGTTCTGTTATTGTGAATTGATCACTCGAACAGATAAAAAGGAGGAGATATGAATTTTATTGTTATTTGTTATTTCAAAATTTGTTAATTTATTTAATTATCATCTTAGACCCCGTGTTATTGAAATGGTTCCATTTTATTTCAGGATTACCTTGAAAAGTACTGGTCGGGTAAAGTAAGGGATTTAAATTACCCTGTTTTGGTGATTTATTATGGGTTATAATATAAATATAGCAAAATTCATTTTAATCTGGATTGGATGTTTATTTGCCGGGTTTGGCTGTCAAAATGAATGCGAAAAATATAAACAAGCAGCCTGCTCAGATAAAAATTCTACACTTTGTCACGAAGCTATGCAGAAAATACCCGATATATCTTCTTCTGAGTGTACTGAAAAAATAATGATTATAAATTCAGAATTAAAATTAAAAAAATAAAATTTTGGTGAATATATGGAAATCAAGACTTCGAATCGCATCAATCAAATTGATTCAAGTGAGATTAGAAAAATTTTTGATCTTGCAGGCAAACTAAAAAACCCCAAAAATCTTTCCATTGGTCAGCCTGATTTTCCTGTTCCCGATGTTGTAAAGAATGCCTTGATTCAGGCTGTTTATGATAACAAGAATTCGTATACCCAAACACAGGGGATTTTACCTTTACGTGAAAAACTTTCTCAACAGTGGCTAATCAATGGAATAGATATCAAGCCGGAGAATATATTGATTTCGGCGGGTGTAGCTTCTATTTTATATCTGCTTTTTGATGTTTTGTTTAATTCTGGAGATGAAATATTGATCATAGAGCCTTACTTTTTAGTCTATGAATCGCTTTCAGTTTTTCATAATTTAAAAGTAACCTGTATTCCTGAAAATTTTGACGAAAAATACATTGAAAATCTTCTATCTCGAACGAATTTTAAACCTAAAGTTATTTTATTTTCATCGCCTTCAAACCCTACTGGAAGAATCATTATGAAGGAACAAATTGTTTTACTTGGAAAGATTGCAGAAAAGCATGATTCGTTGATAATTGCAGATGAGATTTATAGCGCCTTTGATTATGATAAAAAATTTTGTGCAGCTGCTTCTGTGATTCCAGAAAGGACCATCAGTCTGGGGGGATTTTCCAAGTCTCATGCCATGACGGGGCTTCGTGTAGGATACATTGGGGTCCATGAAAAGTTAACGGTTATTTTACAAAAAATGTCGGCCCTTCAGCAATATTCGATAGTTTGTTCGCCGACCCCTTCTCAATGGGCAGCTCTCGTTGCCCTGGATCATCCATTGTCCATTGAATTGGATATCTTTAAAAAACGTAGAGACAGGGTTGTTGAATTACTTAAAGGCAGGGTTAATTTCCCATTTCCAGACGGGGCATTTTATGTATTTCCCGAGATTCCAATTGATTCGAGAGATTTTATAAAAAAAGCAATAGAAGCCGAGTTATTGATCGTTCCGGGGTATATTTTTACAAAAAATAGTAAAACTGTCCGCATAAGCTATGCTCAACGTGAAGATTTGCTTGAGGAAGGGTTGAAAATATTTATTGAAATATTGGAGTCAGTAAAATAAAATGATTCCCCGAAGTCTTGCAATTACTTTTTGTATACTTATTTCTAATATAGTTTTTGCTGAAGACGGATGGGAGTTACGAAAAAATGAAGATGGGATTATAATTTATACACGTCCAGTAAAGGATACGCCATATTCCGAGTTTAAGGCAAATACCAAAGTTAAAACTTCTCTTTTTAGCATTCTTGCCTTGTGGGCTGATCCGGATACATACGTGGAGTGGATGTTTAATTGTAAAGATGCGGGACTCTTAAAAAGAGAAACCAAAACAGCTCTTTATGCGTACATCGTTTCTGATTTACCCTGGCCTTTAATGAATCGAGAAGACATTCTTTTTGCAGATACAACCCAGGATCCGGCATCTGGAATCATCACCATTGTGTTGACCGGTAAGCCGGATTTTATGCCACCAAAACCAGAGATGGTACGTGTTCAACATGCATATGGAAAGGTTGTATTGATCCCGTCAGGAAATGGAGAAATTGAAGTAAACTTTAATTTTTTTATGAATCCGGGAGGTATGATTCCTGCTTCAATTGCTAATTTAAACGTTTTGGAGTTTCCTTTTTTTACATTAAAAAAAATGCGAGAAGTTGTAAAAAAGAAAAAATATCAGGAAACTAATTTTGAATTTTTTACTAATTATAAATAATATGTATGAGTTTACGAAAAAATCAAGTAGTTTTGGGATCTGTCTAAAAAGTCGCTTCGATACAATTTATGCCCCGTTTATCGAGTGAAAATGGCCTATTTTTGCATAAAAAGGCCATTTTTGTATCGAAATAAGTGACAAAAACCACTCAGCGACCTCTTTTTAGGCAGCTGCTGCGTGTGCCAGCATCGAAGGTCGATTTCGACTGAAAAAACCTTCTATGTTTATAAAATGTAAAATTGATCCAAGAAAAGATGATATCAGACGGCATAAAACAAGAAAATGTTGACATTGTGTTTCATTTTCTTAAAATGCCAGCCTAGCTTATTGTAAGAACGGAAAATTCTTATAGTTAATTAGGTTTTATATTTAAGGAGATCATGTGCAGGTAAAAATCCGACTACAGAGGTTTGGTAGTAAAAAAAGACCGTTTTATAGAATCATTGCTACCGCTTCAGCAAAAAAAAGAGACGGAAGGTTTCTTGATATTTTAGGTTTATATCATCCAGTTTCAGCTCCGGAGTCTCAAATCCGGTTAGATGATGAAAAGGTTAAAAAATGGTTACAAATTGGCGCTGTGCCAAGCGATACCGTTAAAAATATATTAACTAAAAAAGGTTTATGGAAAGAGTTTGCCCAGGTTAAAGAAGCCAAAAGAGTGGAAAAAATAAAACGATCCAACAAAGCCTCAAAAGAAAATAAGCCAAAAACAGAAAAAGCTGTTAAAGAATAAATTTACCTCACAATAGTAAATTATGTCAGAAAAAATACTTAGATCTGACCCTGTCGGGTTAGTTGAATACATTGCGCGAAACCTTGTAAAACATCCTGATGATGTTGAGGTTGTTCCAGTTTGGAGTCCTACATCTTTAATAATTGAGCTTCATGTAAATAACATAGATATTGGAGCTGTTATCGGTAGAAATGGAAAAATTGCCCGTGCGCTTCGTACTCTTTTAAGTTCAATCTCAGTAAAAAAAATTCAACCGGATAGCGGTGAAGCCGCCGGAAATATCAGTAAAGTTGTACTTGAAATTATCGATCAGTAAATAAATTTATTTTGATATAAATTTATTTAACACTTGTAAAATGTCTGACGAAATCCTGGTTCTTGGTAAAATACAGGGCGCCAGAGGGGTTCGAGGGGATCTTCGAATCATTCGTCGCGGCGATATGCTTGACAATCTTAAAAAAAATTCGCCAATTGAACTTTACCGTGCTCAAGGCATTCGTGATGGTTTTTTAACCAGCCCTGAGTTTTATAATGAATATATTATGCAAAATTTTGCAGTTCTTACGCCCGATACGGCGCAACTTAGACTTAAAGGTATAGCCAATGCAGACGATGCATGGAGTTTAAAAGGTTTTTTTATTGGCATAAAACTATCCGAGGCAAAAATAAAATTTCATAATCCCGAAGATCCTTATTTGTTTGAATACATTGGCCTTGATGTATTTGAGGGAAATGAATTTAAAGGAAAAGTTAAACGCGTTGATGAATACAATCACAAGCAATGGCTTATTGTTGATTGTTTAAATTCTGAAGTTATGATTCCGCTTCAAGGTCCATACATCGAAGTCACCGATTTTACACGCGGCATCAACATTGTACAGGACTCAGGACTTTTTATATTAGATGATGAAACTTAATATTCACGTCATTACACTTTTTCCTGATTATTTTACATCTCCCCTTCAAAGTAGTTTATTAGGTAAAGCCATAAACTTAAAATTAATTGATGTAAATATAATTAACCTGAGAGATTTTGCGATAAATAAGTATGGCCAGGTAGATGATACTCCCTATGGCGGAGGCCATGGAATGGTGCTTATGATTGAGCCACTTAAAAAGGCCCTTGAATCTATTAAAGAAACATCATATAAAATATTGTTAACTCCCAGGGGTTTTTTATGGAATCAACAAAAGTGTCTTGAAACTTATAATTTTTTAAAACATGAGAACAGGGGTGGTGAAAATAAAAGCATTACCTTAATTTGTGGTCATTACGAGGGTGTTGATGAACGCATCGTGGAGTTTATCGATGAGAGTATCTGTATTGGAGATTATATCTTGTCAGGTGGAGAAAGCGCTGCTCTGGTTTTAATTGATACATTAAGCCGTCTGATACCCGGATTTATGGGCAATGCCGAATCGCTTACCGAAGAATCATTTAACAAGAATGAATACATTGAATATCCCCAGTATACAAAGCCTTCAGACTTTGAAGGATTAAAGGTTCCAGATATCCTTGTTTCGGGTCATCATGCACGAATCAAGGAATGGAGGCACCAAAAAAGTATAGATGCTTATCAAAAGTTTAGAAAGGTCTTCGAAAAACAGGATTAATAATAGAAATTAAAGCATTGAGGTATATCAAATATGTGGTTACCCATACTATGTATGATTTAACATCCACTTTTAATGAAAACAAGTTATCTTTCATCGCTGATTTAAAAGCCATCAGAAAATAATAAAAAGCAAAGATACCAGATATTGCCAGTAATCCAAAAAAAGTTGTTAAAAAAACGTTTACACTTATTTTCAATGTTATGAGATCCATTAGAAATCCTATTAGATTTGGACCGCCGGTAAACGAATAATAAAATCCAGTGATTAAAAAAAGCAATGCCCATGTGTAACGAGGTGCAGGTTCTGGATACCAGTGCAGTTTTTTAATAACCAGCAGCGGTATCAGTGACAAAATCATAATAGTTATTAAATATGGCATATTTACAAGGATCAGATCGTGGTATACTGGGTGAATCATTACAATCAGCAATACAGTCAGGAATGTAACAACACCTGTCAGTGTTACGATAAATGAAAAGTTGTTTCGAATGATTTTAACAGGATTCACTTTGTAACAAAAGTTTTTTGCTCTGATGTTGTCAAGATTCTTACGAGTTAGATTTTTATTTTTATAATAAACGATCAATTAATTGCAATGTAGTTAACTGAGAGTATATTCGTCGCGTAATTGGCGTCAATCTTCAGTTCTCAAACCCATCACACCTGTTACATAATTGATGGGGGCATGATCGGCCAACTCTCTAAAGGCGACTGTTCCACGCAAAAAAGCCTGATGAACAAAATAATCTGACTTTGCTTGATTTCGATCCAAACTCATTTCATTTTCACCAGGTGAATTTAATAAATGCCCTTTTCGATTTATGTATTGTAATTTTCCTGAATGAACATAACCCAGATTTTCAAAAGGAACTTCTGTTACAATGTCGCAACAATCAACAAAGCGAATGTGTTCTATTTTTTGAATGGAGTTTACAAATGAAATATCTCCTACCCGCGGTGAGCCAAATGTATATAAATGAGCAGATGGTAACCAGCTGGAGGTTAATGTCGCCAGAGCCGCTCCAAGGCTGTGACCAGTAAGCAGTATACGGTTTGATTCTGATTTTGAATTTACGTATTCAATTACTTTATTTAAGATATCGTTTTTGGTTAGAGCTTCTGCAAAACCGGAATGAACTTTTCCAATAAATGCGCTGGATCTATTTTTCCATTGAGTAAAAATAAAATTTGCATCCGTAAATAAATCAGAGGGATCATCTGCTTCTGTTCCTCGAAAAGAAACTATCGTGATATTTGTGCTGTTATTTGTTGTAATAAATAACGAAGTTCCATTATCTTTATAACCAATGGAGATGTCTTTTTTAAAATTAATACGGTCAAGACAGTATTCTAATTTAGATTCATCATTAACATAGGCAAGACGTGACATTTCAGCACAAAGTCCGGCTTCATTTTTAAGATAGTTTTCGCTGGAATCAAGTTGAAAAAAATCATCAGATTCACCAGGTTTAAAGAGTGATTTAGAGCTTGAATCATACTGTATAACGCCCATCTTGATTTCCTTGATTTAAATACAATTAAATAATTTAAAAAATTATGGCGAATTTAGCAGATTTATTGAAGCCGTCAATATTTATTGTTTTATTTTAACGATAATCAGTGAAATGTCATCCATATTATTTATGTTATCAGTAACACTGTTTAATTCTTTAATAAGTGATTCTGAAATTTCAATAGCCGGGTTTATTGAATTTTCAATAATAATTTGTTCTACAGTTTCCCATCCTATACAATATTTTCCCTTTTTTGTCATGTCGGTAAAGCCATCAGTAAATAAAACCAGTACATCATTTTGGCTTACCTTTAATTCATGATTGCGATATTGATCCTCTTTTATCATGATCCCAATGGGAAGTGCAGGATGACCCCCTGCGTCTTGCAGTATTTTATTTTTTGAGCAATAAGTCATGGGGAAGTGACCGGCATTTGAAAATTCTATCGTGTGGGTTTTACGATTGATGATCATGTAGAGCGCTGTTACAAATACGGAGTCCATCGATTCATTGACTAAAAATCGATTTAAGTTATCCAGTAAATCTCCCGGTTTAATTTGGGCAAGATCAGGCATTGTTTTAATGATTGTACGTATTTTGGTCATTATTAGCGCAGCGGGGATTCCTTTACCTGCTACATCACAGATGATTATACCTGTTCGATCTTCATCAAATTGAAAAAAATCGAAATAGTCTCCTCCGATTTCCATGGCAGGTTTATAATAACCAACAATGTCGATAAAATCAGAATTGATGGTCTGAGGTATAAATGATTTTTGAATAGCTGCTGCGGCAACAAATTGCTGGTCGAAAATATCTTTTAACCATATATCTTTTTCTTGTTGTATAAGCTCGCTTTCGGTATCTTCTCTGATTTTTTCATAAAAATAAACTAAAGATGTGACTGCCGCAAGGCTGGCTAACATTTGACGAATTTCAATGAAACTGTATGCAAATGAGGGTATGTAATTTTTATTATGAAGAAAATAAAGTACAATTGTAATTAGATACAGTACTCCAGTATAAAAGAGCCCTGATCGTTTTCCAAGCAAAAAAAAGGCGATAAGGGGGAATGTATAAAACCAGTATATTCCTGTTCTATTTACTCCGCCAAGAATTAAAAGGACAATGAGAACGCAGTACATCAAGAAAACGATGTTTTTTCCTGCAATTTTATAATTTCGTGTATATCTAAAGCAGATAACGTTTATTATGCAAAGGATAATCAGGAGAATCTCTAATGTTCCATTGGTAATTTTGTTTGAGAGGAGGTTTGATATAGCAAAAATCGAAGTGCTTAACATTCCAATCAAGCTAAAGGAATTGATAAATTTTATTTTTTTTAATATTATTTTATCAGTGAAAGTTATATTTGTTCCTGAGTGCAGATAATTAAGCCATATTTTTATTAAGATATTCATTTATTTGAAATTATTTTTTACTTTTATCTGCACTGTCAACAGAAGTTTCTGATGTTTCAACTTAAGTTCCGGCATCGAATCTTAAAAGCATTCTAAGCTCCTTTCTACCAATAAGTAGCCGCTCCCAGAAAATATCCTGCTAATGATTACTTGATTCAGGTCGATATTATTTCTAGGGTAATATGCAAATAAATCAAATCGTACATGCCAATATGCTGGAGTTTACAGAAACGTTGCCTGAAAACAGCATAGATTTAATCATTGCTGATGGACCCTATGCCGTAACTAATCAATATTGGGACAAGATAAAATCAATACAAACTTATAATTTAAACCTGATTAAAATATTTGGAAAAATTTTAAAGAATGGAGGTTCATTGTATTTGTTTGGAAAACATGACGCCATTGACTTCATAGATTATTCTCCTTTTTTAAAACTTAATACGCGCATTATCTGGTATCAACCAAGCAGATTGGCACAGGGAAGAAATAACTTTACTGATAACTATGATGTCATTTATTATTTTTCAAAAGGTAAAACAGATACCTTTAATCTGGATGATATTCGCGTTCCACAACTGGTAGAGCTGATACATAGAAAAAGATGTGAAAATGTTCCTTCCGTTAAAAATGGAAAGTTTAATAAAACAAGATTTAATCCGAATGGAAAAAACCCGGGTAATGTGTGGGGGGATATAAAACAGCTCACCTATAAATCTAAAGAATTACTGGATAGAAAATTATTAAACACCATTCAAAAACCGGAAAAACTAATGGAACGTTTAATAAAAGCAAGTTCTCGGCCAGGTGATATTGTTTATGATCCGTTTTTAGGTACCGGTACTTCACTAAAAGTTGCCGCTGAACTTGGACGAAATGTCATTGGATGTGAATCTGATGAGTATATGATCAATACTGCCTACAAACGTTTAAAGTCTGTGGTTAAAGATCTTGATATTAATTACGAGTATAGCGAAAGCTTAAGCGATAAAAGTACAATTCGGGCGTAGCAAGTCTGGTATTTCTCATATATTGTCGTCGATGATAGGCTGATCCTCGAAGATGAGTTGCTCTTTTTATATGACCTCCGTCATGACCAATGATCTCCGGGTGATTGCGGATATCTAACGGATTCAGTTTTATTTCTGCATTATTTTTATAAATCAGATTAAACGCACTGTCCATAAAACCAAAAACATCATCAGTTGAATTTTCTATTACGGTAAAATTATTTTTTGACTGTTGAATCAATGGATTGCTGTTTGCACATGTAAATTTTTTTTTAAATTCAAGATCAAACAAAGCAGGAAACGAAAGAGGGTCGATAATCACTGTCATTTCAGGTATTTTATTTTTATCGATTGCTGTAATAAAATGTTCATATGAACCATGACCTGCATCGAGAGTAAAAACGCACTTTGGGATTATATTGTAATGTAAAAGGGCAGGCAGGGCTGTATCTGCGCACCAGATATTCACATTTTGTTTTAGCTTATTTATAGATTTATCTACAGAAGGTCCTCCCAGAACTAAAAAGTCCGGCAAAGGAAAATCCATACGTAATATATCAGGCAATAAAATCCATTTATTGAGATTATGCTTAAAATTATTTTGCCATAATGTTGAAAAATGTGCAATGGTTTTTAATCTAACTGCAGAACTTTTTAATAAACAAATCATTAAATTTTGAAAAGTTTCTTGAAAGCCAATGGTTTTAAAACAAACATGTAATTCAATTGAAAATGAATCTTTACGATTTATTTCGCGTAGAAAAAAATTTAATTTGTCAATGTTATCGATAATATCTTTTTTAGAGCTTGTAAAGTTTATCGGAGAAATCCATTTTAAACTTTTAAGAAGGTCCTTATCTAAACTAAAGAATATTTTTTCATGAAACGGAGCTATCCAGATTAACGTTTTGTTTTCTTTTTTACTTTTTTTCAGTTTTGAGTTTAATGTGTTAATTTCACGTAGTAAAGATCGTTGAGAATATACTTTATAGTTAACATTTTTAGCGTCGAGAAAGTCAATTAGATAATTATCATTTTCAGTCTTTGATTTGAATAAATTGAAAATTTCATCCATTCGTTTATCACCAAATCCTGAGAGGCGTATTTGCTTTGTCTAAAATAAAAAAACCGCATTTAATTGCGGTTTTAATTATTTTAGACAAATATTGAAGTGCAGATATTTTATATTAATTCAGTAACAAACTATTCCTGGTAATATAGTTCAATTGTATTTCCTGCCGGGTCTGCAATTAACAGATTTTCCCCTCCATCAATTTCACTTGGGCCTGAAATGATCGGTATGTTACTCGATTCAATTTCCTGTAAGGCTTCTGTAAAATCATCTATATCCATTATAAAAGAAAATATAGGGAAATTACTATTTATTGGGCTACCTTCTGTTTTAATTAGTCGGATATTTAACTTATCATCAAATGAAATGGTTACACTGTTAGTATCTGATTCAACTTCTTCAAAGTCAAGAAGCATGGCATAAAATTCAACGGATTTTTCCAGGTCATGTGCAGGGAGGTTGATGTGGTTTAGTGATTCTATAACTATCATATATTTCCTTTTGTCCACCATGCGAATAGAAAACGCTCTTACAAGCTTTTTTTAAATTGCCTTAAAAATTATAAAATCAAAAAATAAATGAAAAACCAAAAGTTAATATGATGTCAGGATACTTTAATTTTGCAAATAATTGTTTTAGTTGTTGTTGATAAAATCTCTTGCTTTTTCAAGATCCAATTTCATGAGATTGTATTGTGGGCTTACCTTGCCTCCATTTCTAAGAACGTAACTTGGATGAAAAATCGGCATGAGTGATATTCCTCGATAATCATGCCATTTGCCGTGAATGCTTGTTATACCTTGATTTATATTTAAAAGAGCTTTTGCTGCGCTTGAGCCGACTGCGATTATCACCACTGGTTTAATGATCTCAAGTTGCATGGTTAGAATGGGCAGGCAAGCTTCCACTTCGTTTTTTTCAGGAGCGCGATCTTTTATCATTTTCAAATCAATGGTTGGGCGGCATTTCACAATATTTGTAATGTAATAGTTTTTTCTCGTCCATTGAAAAACTTCAGAAATTGCCTGGGACAAAAGTTGACCGGAGCGTCCGACAAATGGAATTCCCTGTATATCCTCTTCTTTGCCGGGGCCTTCACCGATAAAAATTACTTTAGAATCTGCATTGGCTTCGCCAAAAACAACATGTGTTCTTGTTTTACCTAGAGGGCAGCGATTGCAATCTTTGATTTTTTCAAATAAAAAGTTTAATTTTTCTTGATTAGACAAGGATTCCATTTCATTTTAATTCTATTTTTTTATAAATAATTTCAATGTATTCATTTGAGTCAAAAATAATCTTGATGCTTTCAGGAAAATATCTGGAAAGATTGTTTTTTAAATTTCCGGAAGCTTTATACACTACCTGGTGAAAATCTTCAGATGGATTACATATCAATGTATTTAAAGTAGAATCTGAGAAAAAACCAACAACATCATAATTGTTTTTGGAATATTTTATGGTTGTTTTACTTTGACTTGATTTTCCTCTTTTTAACATTTCATCCGGTAAATTTCCGGTTAAAAGTGGAATCAATATTTCGGCTGGCAGTTGTTGATTCGAGAAAAATAAAATACTTGAATTTAAATATTCATAACTTTTTTCTTGATTTTTTAAATGATCTTTCCATGTCAAACGATCATTATTTATATTGATCGATACAAGAGGTGATAGAAAAATTAAATCACGAACGACCATGTATAATTTATAGCTATGTGGATTTTCTTTGTTTTCTACAGTGATTTTGCCATTGTACGTAAAAGGAGTTCCTGAAATAAATCCTTTTACAATGAAGTCGCCCTGCAGATTTGTATAGGGAATATAATGAGCTGTCAGATCATTAGCGACAATTCCTCTTTTGTGGTCTTCGGGAACTTCAGTTGTTTTACATTGATTAAAAAGTAAAACAACTATGATAAATATCCATTTGAGATTTTTTTGAATTAACATATTTATTTTACTGCAGGAGATGATAAAGTCTTCACTTGAGACTCAATATATTTTTTATCGAGGGGTTCAGATGAGTGTTCATAATGTTCAAGCGATAATTTATAAAAACGAATCGCCTGGTTTGTATTATTTGTTTTATAATATGTTTCTGCAATATGAAAATCAATGACTGGATCTTTTCTGCCTTTTTTTTCTGAAAGCGTTCTGGCTACAAGTAATTGTCCAAGAGCTTCCTCAAATTTATTCATCTTGTAGTAAATCCATCCGAGAGTATCTAGGTAAGCGTCGTTTTCAGGGTCATCTTCCAGACCTCTTTTTATGTACTCATAGGCGCTTTCAAGATTTATATTTTTAAGAGAATACATATAACCAAGATAGTTTAAATAAACAGGGTTATACGGATCAAGTTCTATTGCTTTTTTAAGTAAGACCTCCATTTGATTAAAATCATTAAGCTTATCATAAGCTATGCCGAGGTAAAAATAATAATTTGGCGGCGCAATTTTTTTTTCTGAATTCTTCTCATAAAGACTAACAGAATTTAAAAGAGAATCTTTAGCCTTTTCATATTGTTTTAAATCATCTTTAGCATTTTCATAAGTAATCAGGCCATTGATAAAATAAGCTCTGGGGTCCTGGTCATTAATCTCAATGTTCTCTATCAGGCTTTTATCTGTATCTTTTTTTAATTTATTTGCCAGCCAGTTGTAGTTTAACAAGGCTTCATATTTTTTTTCTCGAAGCGATTTTATTTTATACAATGTTTTTTCTTTATCCCTGTTTAATTCAGTGTTTTCAGATTTAAATAATTTACTCTCAAAATGGAGGTATTCTTCAGGTTTATATTGTTTCTCTAAAATCGCAAGTTGGTCATTGATCAGGTGCAGACATTGTACATAGTAAGCCAGCGCTTGCTTTGAGTAATTTAAATTTTCCATAGAAATGGCATGAGTATAATAAGAATCGATGTATTCATTCAGCAATTTTTCTTCGTCATGATTGAGTGGAATGGCTTTATCACTATGTTCAAGTTTGTTTTGAAAGTTTGTTTCTTTTTTTTCCTGATCTAATATTTGAAAAACCTGATCCATAAAAAAAGCCGCAAGATCATAAGATCTAATTTTTTGAGCCAGAATGGCAATCGTATAAGCTTCCTTTTTTCTTTCTTCAAGATTTTCTTTTGGTATTGAATTTAATAAACCGATATGGGCGCTGATTCGATTTGGATTTTTTTTTAAAACATGGTTAAAATTGGCATTTGCAGAATTTAAATCACCTGAGAACAGTTGATCGATACCAGAATATAAAGAATTAATTTTTTGCTTATTGTCCTTATATGTTTTTAAAAAAGCCCTGGTTTGATAATCATTTATTATAAATAAAGATTCAATTAATGATTCCAGTACTTCTATATTTCCAGGGTCTTTTTTTAAAAGTTGAATCATCACTTCTGAAGATTTACCAAACTTACCGTTTACCTTCAGCAACTCGGCATATACGTATGCTGAATTAAAATCCTCAGGGCTTATTTCAATAATTTTTTCATAATATTCAAGAGCTTTTTCATAATCCTGAATATCATAGTAATAATGAGCAATGTTTGTGTAAGATTTATTTAACAATCGAATATTGGCGCTGTTTTTAAGGGTAGCCATCGATAATTTTTTATAATACACCATGCTTTTTCTTTTGTCTTTTTTTATATTGTAAATTTCAGCTAATGTAAATAATGCTCGTTCATTGACAGGATCCAAATCTTCGATGCTTTCCAGGATTTTTATGGCGGAATTATCGTCTTTATTGGTAAGATAAATTTCTGCAATTGATGTTAGTGTATCAATGTTTTTAGGATGGAGTTTATCAGCTCTTTGAAAATATGAAAGGGCTTTTTCATTATTTTTAAGGTTAAGATAAATTTTACCTAAATGAGTTAATGAAACCTCTTCTTCACCTGCAACCTTGAGGTATTTTTCAAAATATACAATTGCTTTATCGTAATCGTAATCATTATAATAATGAAACGCCATATTCAAGATATATTCAGGAGGTTCCTGTTGAGCAGGAGTCGATACTTCATCTTGATCAGCGGCATCTTTAGAAAAAAGGTTCAGTGGGTTGATTGTAAAAAAAATAAATAATAATGAAATGTGAATAATCTTTTTTTGATGTAATTTACTCATAATAACCTGTAACCTTCAATGTATAAATTTAAATTTAATAATTTAAACGAGGATTCTTTTTATAGTCTTGCGTTGACAAGTAAAAAATCGGTATACTGATCTGTAGCAAAAAAGCTATTTTCAAGAAAAATATTTTCGTATTTCAAATGATGCAACGTTTACAAAATAGAAAATATTGCTGCATTGGTTTGTCTTCTGCGTATAAAAAGTATGTCATTAACTAAATAGTTGAATATGCTTAAAAACAAAAAAATAATTGGCATCTTATGATCTAAAGTTTAAGAGGTATGCACAAGATGAAAATGCTGGTAAAAAAAAATCCAAATCTACTGATGGAGAAGATTCATTATTTAAGCAGAACACAAAAGGCGATTGTTAAAAAAGCTCTTCTTCTTGCTGAAGATGCCCATAAGTTTCAAAAAAGACTCTCTGGCGAACCATACGTGATCCATCCTTTTAATGTGGCATTAATTCTGGCGGAGCTAGGCCTGGATTATGAAACAATCTGCGCAGGTTTACTTCACGATGTTCTTGAAGATACAAACATCGATGAAAATTACATACGGAAAGAATTTGGCGATTCGACGACAAATCTGGTAAAAGCTGTAACCAATATTTCAGCCTTAAAAACCCAGAGCAAGGTAAAGATGGAGGCAGAAAACCTTCGTCGTTTAATTCTCGAAACCGTAAAAGATCCTCGAGTTATTTTGGTGAAACTGGCAGATAAACTGCATAACATGAGAACCCTGGAACATCAGCCGTTGGCAAAAGCCAGAAAAATTGCCAGAGAAGCCCTTGAGATTTATGCGCCATTGGCGGGGCGGCTTGGTATTTATAAAATAAAATTTGAAATTGAAGACATCAGCCTCCTGTATCTTCATCGCAAAATTTACTACAATATCAGAAAAATTATTTCTGAAAAAAAATCCTCCAGAGAAAAACGAATTAAGGCCATTGCATCGATTTTAAGTCAAAAAATGAAAGAAAACAAGATTAAATGCCAGATCGAAGGAAGATCAAAGCATTTTTATTCAATTTATCAAAAGATGAAATCAAAAGACAAAAATTATGTTGAAATATATGATCTCAGCGGATTGCGAATACTTGTAGATAGTGAACAGGATTGTTACAAGACTCTAGGCGTTATACATAACATGTGGCGACCCATACCGGGAAGATTTAAAGATTATATATCAGTTCCTAAATCAAACGGATACCAGTCGTTGCATACAACTGTAATCGGCTACGGTGGAAAAGCAATTGAATTTCAGATTCGAACCAAACAAATGCACACGGTCAGCGAAATTGGAATTGCGGCTCACTGGATGTATAAGGCTCGTAAAAAAACAAATCAGCATGGTTTTGAAAATATTTTTCAAAATATTTCAGACTTAAATGCAGATAGACAAAATTCTCTCGGATTTATTCGGGATTTAAAATATTCCCTGGGTGATTCCGAGATATATACATTTACTCCCAAAGGAGAAATCATTACGTTACCTCATAACTCAGTTGTCCTGGATTTTGCTTTTCAAATTCATACCGATTTAGGCATTCATTGTGCAGGAGCAGAAATTGATTCAAAGTTTGTATCCATTCGAACACCGTTAAAAAATGGAAACCAGGTAAAAATCATTACTAATCCATCAATAACTCCGGCAAAAAGCTGGTTAAATATTGTTCATAGTTCTCATGCCCGAAGTAAGCTGAGAAACTGGTTTAAAAAGCATCAGAAAAACCAGCATAAAAAAACAGATAACAGGAATCATACTCATCACCATGCGAAACAAGATCATCAATCGGGGCAACATCTTGATGAAATGGTGCTCATTCGAAGTCCTGATAAATTTAATTATCATGGAGTTGTTCTCCAAAGAGCAGCGTGCTGTCTTCCTTCTCCAGGTGAAGATATTATAGGCGTATTTAACGTAAATAATCAGCTCTGGGTACACCGAAAAAACTGCAGCGAATTAAGCGAAATTTTACAGTTTGAAAATAAAAAAAAGAATTCTGTTGATTTGATTTGGAACGAACACGGAGGACCGCTTACATGTGAATTAAATGTTATGGCTCTAAATGAACCCGATGTATTAATGGAAGTACTTGGAATATTTTTGTTTACCGGTTCTCATGTGATCAGCATACATATGGACTCAAGCCCCGAACACAGAGGAGATTTATATCGGAAAAAATTTATGAAGGGAACCGTACAGCTGGAGTGTGAAAATTTAAAGATGTTCAGCAGTACCATTGATTTGTTAAAGAAGCATGATTCCGTAGAAAAAATACAATATAATATTTTAGATTTTGGAAGGTATAATGTACCAACGGCGCATTTCTTGGAAAATTAATACAGTTATAGAGATTTAGATCTATTGAAACGGGAAATCAAATGCCGGAAAATAATAAAAAATCCTCAATGCCGACGCTTTTTATTCCGCATGGAGGCGGCCCGTGTTTTTTTATGGAATGGACAATGGGGCCGGCTGATACGTGGGATAAAATGGCAGCATGGTTTCTCGAGATTCACAATACTCTGCCGCAAAAACCGCGCGGTATCATTGTAATTTCAGGGCATTGGGAAGAACCTCATTTTACAATTTACAAGCACAGTCATCCGCCATTGTTTTATGACTACTATGGATTTCCTGAATCAACCTATCAAATACAATACCCTGCCGCCGGTTCGCCCAAACTTGCCGGCCAGGTTGAACATTTGCTGGTTAAATCTGGCGTTGATGTACGATCAGAATATGAACGGGGTTTTGATCATGGCGTTTTTATACCATTAAAATTAATGTTTCCCGATGCGGATATTCCGGTTATTCAACTGTCGTTAAAAACTGGACTTAATCCAGGTAAGCACATCATGGTGGGCAGGGCTCTTGAGAACTTGCGCGATGAAGGAATTTTAATCATCGGCAGCGGCATGAGTTACCACAACATGAGAGGTTTAATGTCGGGCAAAAAGCAAATTCATGATTCCGATATTTTTGATGATTGGCTGACACAAACGGTCAGTGAAACCAACGTCGAGCTTCGAAATCAAAAATTAATTTCATGGGAATCTGCGCCTGCCGCCAGATCGGCACATCCGCGTGAAGAACATTTAATTCCTCTGATGGCGGCAGCCGGCGCAGGCGGAAACGACATTGGTAAAAGGATCTTTACCGATAGAGTGATGGGTTCCATCGTTTCAGCCTATCAATTCGGATAATGATTGTAAAAAATTAAATAACCCTTTCGTTTCCGCCGTCTACAGGAACATTGGAGCCGGTGGTTTTTGCAAAAGCGGGGCCGCACATTTCAACGGCCAGTCTGGCAACGTCATGACTGGTGACTTCAGTTGAAAGAACGTTATTTTTTTTGTACTCATCAACCGTTAAACCGTAGCTTTTCGCGCGCGATTGAAGTACCTCATCTGTCCAGATTCCCGTGTCAAACACCGCATTCGGGTGAATGCTGTTGATGCGAATACCGTCTTTTCCCCATTCAAGGGCGGCAACTCTGGCAAGTTGATTTAAAGCCGCTTTTGAAGCGCTGTAGGCAGATGCTCCAGGTCCGGGGGCTGCCACATTTTTTGAACCAATGATCACAACACGGCCATATTTAGGAGAATTTTTTAAAAGAGGGTGGGCAAGTTTTAACAATTCAACGTTGGCCGTTAAATTGATTTGCATGACCTTGTTCCACGTAGAAATGTCCATTGCGGCAATCGGCATTGACTTTGGAAAAATACCCGCGTTCAATACAATTGCATCGAGACCGCCAAATTTTAACACAGCCTGATTTAAAACTTTTTCAATACTGGCTTCGTCGGTGATGTCGCAGACAATACCAAGATATTCTTCTTTTTTATAGATCGTGGTAATGTCAGGGTTAATATCGATACCAACTACGCAGGCGCCATTTTTTAAAAAAGCATCAACGCAGGACTTGCCAATTCCAGAAGCAGCGCCAGTGACCAGAACGATTTCGCCCTGCATAACCGGAGCCGAACCTGATTTTTTTAGTTTAGCCTGTTCGAGATCCCAGTATTCCATTTCAAATAAATCAAATTCATCGAGAGCTCTGTAGCCGCCCAGGATTTCAGCGCGGTAAATGATGTCGATAGTATGATCATAAATTTCAGAAACAATCATGGCATCTTTAATGGATTTGCCGGTGCTGATGATTCCAAGCTTTTTGTCGATAACCAGTTTAGGGGCAGCATCAAGCATGGTTTTTTTATCGCGAGCTTTCGGCGCATTCCGCTCAAAGTATTTTTTATAGTCGTCAACATAGGCTGCGACATCATGACCAATGGCGGGTAATCGCTTTGTTCTTATAATATGATCCGGCGTTGCAGGACCCTGTTGGGATATCTTTGAAATGTTTTTATCATTTGCAAAATGAAGCGATTTGTTATTGGTGTCAGAAAACAAAATCATCGGTGAACCGGCAGCCTTTGAAATGTTTTTTCGCAAAACCGAAATCTCTTCACGATTAAATTCTACCGGTTTTTTAGAGGCAGCATAAGAAAGATTCAAGGCCTTCCTGCTTTCAAGAAATTTATCAGCCATGTCGATGAGCTGAATTTGACGTTCATAAGATTCTTTCGCCGTATCGCCAAAAGAAAACATACCGTGCTTTAAAAGAGCCATGCCGATGATGTCTTTGTTCATACTTTTTTTAAATTCAACCGCGCAGTAACGAGCCAGATCAAAACCAGGCATAAGGTAGGGAATCACAATGACCTTTTTGCCGTATATTTCGCGAATGAACTTTTCGCCATCAGGGGTATTGGTGATCGAAACCAGGGCGTCGGCATGAGTATGATCGACATACTTAAAAGGAATGATCGCGTGAAGAATGGTTTCAACAGAGGGAGCAGGCGAACCATAGTTGGTCATGGCTGTTTTTAATTCATTAACCATTTGCGGATCAGATAATTTTTCAAGATTAGATAATTCAATCGATTTATCCAGACGAACAGGGCTAAATCCCGCTTCTTCGATGGTTTCCAGATCCCAACCGCTGCCTTTAACGTATAAAATATCTTCTTCTTTACCGAGAATATTTTTAACTTTTATTTTAACCGAGGTATTGCCGCCGCCATGAAGAACCAGCGACTTGTCGCGCCCTAAAAGACGAGATGTATAAACCCGCAAGGCCAGATCAGACTTGTATTCAGAGGCTTCTTTATCATTCCATAAACTTTTCATAGAATCTGATTCTTTCTTTATCTCATGTGGTAAAGTTTTTTATTGGTTATTTTATCAGTATAATGATGCGATAAAAATGGGCGTTGCCTTACGGCCGGGCTTTTCACTGCAAGTCCCCATGCTTTGCATGCGGGCTTTCCGTTTCAATCCCTAACGCAAAGAATCTGATGATGGTTTACATGAAACATAAATTTATAGTAATTGAAGGTATTGACGGCGCGGGAAAAAGCACGTTAACCGGTAAACTTTCCGGATTATATAAAAACTCCTGTGAGGTATTTGCCGAACCAACGCGCATTAGTCCGTTTTCCCGCGCGATACGAGACATATTGAACGGAAAAAATAAAGAAGATGCAAGAGAGCTGCTGATGCTGTTTAAAAAAGACCGCATATGGAACATAAAAAACAACATTCAGCCATCAATAAATAAAAACAAATTAACAGTATTGGACAGGTATTATTTTTCAACGGCCGCCTATCAGGGGCAAAATCAGCAGCAAGTAAGAGACATCATCAATGAATATCTTGATGATGAAGAAATTTTACAACCCGACTATGTTTTTTATTTAAAACTTACGGCAGAAGAAGCGCTTAAACGAATCAGCCAAAGAGGAGAGGCAAAGGCAATTTTTGAAAATAAGCCAAGGCTCGTTTCCATTATGCAAAATTACGATTATATATTTTCAAACATGGAGTTTGACTTTCCGTGTTTTATACTCGATGCGCGTTATCCGTCAGAAGACATTGCTGATTTTATCGTTTCTACAGTTTTTCCAGAACAATGATGTAAATATTTTCTTTTTCGCTTCTTTTTAAATTTTCAAAAAAACTAACGGGTCTTCCTGCAAGGGCAGGCAGTATTACGCCATCTCCGTATTTGTTTTTCCAGTTTAAAGAACGTTCAAAAACCGGAAGAACATCCTGCATGTATAACCAGCTGTCGGTTGCAAATTCAAGAATTCCGCCTGATTTGGTGATGCTGGTTAATTCAGCGATCAGCTCAGGCCCGACAAAACGATGTTTTTGATGACGTGACTTCGGCCAGGGATCAGGAAAGTTAATAAAAATTTTATCAAAGCTTTCTTTTTCAAACAAACCGTTAAAAACCCATTCCAGATTACAAACCATCCACCGCAGATTTGGAATATTCATGCGAGTTTGCTCTTTTGCGGATTTTTTAATACGGTATTTTTTTTTATCCAGAGCAATGTATAAATGATCAGGATTTTTTTGCGCATATTCAAGAGCAAATTCACCCCAGCCGCTTCCGAGTTCAAGCAAATAAGATAAATAACGCGGATACAATTGTTTGACATTTAAAGGAAAAAGAGAAGGCTCAAAAGGTATCAGACAATCTTTGTATTTCGTCGACAAACCATTGTTTTTAGACTCTAAAATATACGTTAATTTTTTTTGAATATTTTCAGGAAGTTTAAAGGCAATGGCTTCGTCATTTTCAGGGTTCATGAATTGTTTTAAATTAATTTTTCCAGTCTATGAATCACCCGTTTTTTACCAAGCAATGACAGATAGACCGGCAATTCAAGTCCATGAACTTTTCCCGTTGCGGCGCTTCGAATGGTCATAAACAGTTCTTTACCTTTAATAGAAGTTTCGGCAGAAACCGTTGAAAATGCTTTTTGAATGTTTTCAGCAGAAAAGTCATGGATTGAATTTAAATTTTCAAATAAACTTTTAACAATTTTAGAGCCGTTTTCCCTGGTTAACCATTCGTTGGCTTCATGGGTTGGTTCAATGTCGGCATAAAAATCGCAGATGTAATGGCGAATTTGCTGAAGGTAATCAAGGTAGACTCTTAAAGATAAAAGTATGCTTTTCAGGTTTTCATTATCTTTTTTTAATTCATTTTCAGGAATACAATTGCAGTCGCTTACAAATGGAAATATTCTTTCCAGGTATTCTTCTTCTGTAAGAGCGCGTATGTGTTGATTGGAAAGCCAGTTGAGTTTCGATTTTGCAAACAAATAATTTTCAAGTTCTTTGGCAGAAAGAAGATTTAATTCAACTTCGCCTGCTTTTGAAAGATCAAATACGTCAAACATTGCAGGGCTTTTACTGCAACGGGCAATGTCAAACTGTCCTGTGATGTCGGCTTCAGACATAAATTCTTTGCCGCCGGGCGGAGACCAGCCCAGCAAGGACATGTAATTAATAAAGGCTTCTCTGGGGTAGCCCATGTCGCGAAATGCAGTGATGCTGGTTGCGCCATGTCGTTTTGAAAGTTTTTTATGATCGCTGCCGACAATCTCACTGACATGAGCCCATGCGGGTTCATTCCAGTCAAAAGCATGGTAGATTAAAATTTGGCGTGGGGTGTTAGAAAGGTGACCGACGCCGCGAATTACGTGGTTGATTTCCATTAAATGATCGTCGATGACAACGGCAAAGTTATAAGAAGGGTAGTCGTTTGATTTTATAATGATAAAGTCGCCGATGATGGCGGTATCAAATTTAACGTCGCCTTGTACGATGTCTCTTACAATGATTTCTTTATCCAGGGTTTTAAAACGAATGGTATGGCCGGTTTTTTGGTCAAGTTTTACCTTGACTTCTTCATCAGAGAGACTTCTGCATTTTCCGTCATAAACGGGCGGCAAACCCATGCCTTCACGTTTTTTCTTTTTAATTTCAAGTTCTTCTGCGGTGCAAAAGCAATAATAAGCTTTTTTTTCGGCGACAAGTTTTGCCGCATGTTCTCTATAAATTTCAATTCGTTCTGATTGACGGTAACTTTCATGCGGCCCGCCGACACCGGGACCTTCGTCCCAGTCCAAACCCAGCCAGGCAAGCGATTCAAGCATCTGGTTATAACTTTCTTCTGTGGATCTTTCTACGTCGGTATCTTCAATACGAACAATAAAAGTTCCTTTCATGGCTCGCGCATATAAATAATTAAAAAGCGCCGTACGCGCGCCGCCAACATGAAGGTAGCCGGTTGGCGATGGGGCAAATCTGGTTCGTACTTTAGGCTTTGTATGGCTCATAAATCCAGAAGAGCGTTTAAAGACAGGTCGTCAACGATTGATTTTCTAACCTTCCGACGAAAATTCGGGAGCGGCTACTTTTTAGTAAGAAAATAGTGCGTTATATACAGTCGAAGAATTTGATATTGGTCGCATGAAACCCTTAAAAGAAGAATCAAAACTTCCCAAAGACATAATGGACAGAATTAACGAA
>Ga0224495_10000155_pt1 | contig 53373 bp, 50 predicted proteins | sample SF_Jul11_sed_USG_FD_168128 | JGI IMG/M metagenome (GOLD analysis project Ga0224495, IMG submission 168128) | Sediment microbial communities from San Francisco Bay, California, United States - SF_Jul11_sed_USGS_4_1 | ecosystem: Environmental > Aquatic > Marine > Sediment | place: USA: California...
CAATAGGGTTCATTTTCATTACGGCTCACATTCTTCGCTTATTCCAGACTCGATATAATTTGTTACCGCCTTATATCCCGGAACTGCTTAAGCCAGCATGAGCACTGGCTTTGTGGGTCTTTCACCCACCGGGAAGACAAACGCTTCTTGGCGTACCATGGATTTCGAGATGCGCTCTTAATTATTTTAAAAATTATTTTGCTCCCATTTCTTCAAGACTGCGGGTTATTGCCTCAATTGTCTTTTTAGCATCGCCAAATACCATGGTTGTATTTTCTTTATAAAATAAATCGTTTTCAATACCTGCAAACCCGGGTTTCATCGATCTCTTTAAAACCAGTACCTGCCTTGATTCCTCAACATTCAGTACGGGCATACCATAAATTGGGCTGGAAGGATTGGTTTTTGCCGCTGGATTTACCACATCGTTTGCGCCAATGACTATAGAAATATCTGTATTTGAAAATTGGCGGTTAATTTCCATGTCATATAGTTTATCATAATCAATTCCGGCTTCAGCCAACAATACATTCATGTGACCGGGCATTCGGCCTGCCACCGGATGAATGGCGAATTTAACATCAACTCCTCTTTTCTCGAGTAATTTTGCCAATTCTTTAACGGCATGCTGTGCCTGGGATACGGCCATTCCATAACCAGGTATAATAATGACAGTTTCTGCCATATCAAGAATCATTCCAGCTTCTTCAGCTCCCATGCTTTTGAAATTACCAACATGACCCGCTTCACCGTCACCTGCAGCAACGTCTCCGCCCAGACCTCCAAAAATTACATTTACTAAAGATCGATTCATGGCCTTACACATGATCTGGGTTAAAATAATTCCCGATGCGCCAACAAGCGAGCCGGCAATGATCAACAGATTATTTGAAAGCACAAAACCCGTCATGGCTACCGCAATCCCCGAATAGGAGTTCAAAAGTGAAATTACAACGGGCATATCGGCCCCGCCAATCGGTATGGTGAGCGTAATGCCAAGAACAAAAGCAATACCTGCAATGTACCAAAAATAATTTGCATTGGCAGGTTCTAAAAACATTAGAACCGCAATAACAAGAGTAGCAACAAACATCAGTAAATTAAGATAATGCTGCATAAAGTATTTGACAGGTTTTCCACTGATCCATTCGGCAAGTTTGCCAAAGGCAATAAAACTTCCTGAAAAGGTAACCATGCCAATTAATATAGATAAAAACAATGTGATAAATACAATGATATTACCATGAAAACCGGGAATACTTCCTGTGGTTTGAACAACCTGTTCTGCAATAGTAACGCTTGAAAGTTGAAGATCATCAAGTTTTCCTGTACGCTCATAATATTCAGAAACAGCTACAAGCGCCGAAGCGATTCCGCCGAACCCGTTAAAAATAGCCACCATTTCAGGCATGGCCGTCATGGGAACTTTCTTGGCCATAAAGTATCCAGTCGTCAAAGCAACAATATTGGCGACCATGATGATTTGATACCCCTGAATATTCTTTTCAAAAATGGTTATAATAATGGCAAAAATCATCGCTGAAGCAGAAAGCAAATTGCCCTTTCTAGCCGTGCGGGGGTTACTCAACATTTTTAAACCAAAAATAAAGAGCATCACACAAATTATGTAGATAGACTCTCTTAGCCAGTCCGCAGATAGTATAGACATTACATTCATATTTAATTCTCTTTATTTTTTTCTTTTTTGGTTTTAAACATTTGCAGCATTCTATCGGTAACCAGATAACCGCCGTAAACGTTTAAAGCGGCAAACAAAACGGCAAAAAAGCCAAGAATACCCGTCCAGTGGGACCAATTGCTGTATTTACCGGCCACGATAATCGCGCCTAAAATTGTGATCCCCGAAATTGCATTAGAACCCGACATCAGGGGCGTATGCAGCGTAGGCGGAACTTTAGCAATCAATTCAAAGCCGACAAAAACAGCTAAAATGAAAACATATAACACCATCATGATTTGTACAATGTCCATATAAACTCCTTATTTTTTCATAACGGATTTTACAATCTCTGAAACCAGTGCGCCGTCTCGAGTTAATAAAATTCGCTGTAAAATAGCATCGTCTTTATCGTCGAGGTTAATTTTACCATCTCTAACAATGTGTAGTAAAAGATTTTCTACATTTTTAGAAAATAAACGACTGGCAACGTATGGCAACTGCGCGGGAAGATTTTCAATTCCATAAATTTTTACGCCGTTTACATCGACAATTTTTCCTGGCTTGGTGAGTTCACAATTTCCGCCGGCTTCAGCGGCAAGATCAACAATGATTGAACCAGGTCTCATATTTTTTACCATATAATCTTTAATCAATACGGGAGCTTTTCGTCCAAAGACAAGCGCGGTAGTAATACAAATATCTGCTTTACTTATGTATTTGTCAATCAGCTCCATTTCCAGTTTTATAAATTCCGGACTTGCTAGTTTCGCATAACCCTGCTCGTCTTGCATTTCGGCAGTCAAAGGAAGATCAATAAATTTTGCTCCAAGGCTCATGACTTCTTCTTTTACCTGAGGCCGTGTGTCAAAAGCATCAACGGTTGCGCCGAGTCTTTTAGACGTAGCGATGGCCTGTAAACCGGCAACGCCTGCTCCTATTACTAAAACCTTGGCCGCAGAAATTGTTCCGGCGGCAGTCATCATCATGGGCATGATTTTAGGAATCGATTCTGCGCCAATAAGTACAGCCTTGTAACCGGCCAATGAAGCCATCGAACTAAGAACATCCATCGATTGAGCCAGCGTTGAACGAGGAATAAACTCCAATGCCAGCGATACAATTTTTTTCTTATTGTATTCTGTAATTTTTTTAGGCTGATTGATCGGGTCTTGCAGGCAAATTAAAAAAGCTCCCGATTTAAGATAACTGATTTCACTTTTTCCTTTATACGTTTCAGGCGATTTAACCTTAACGATGATATCCGAAAGCTCACAAAGTTTTTTATAATCTGAAACAATCGCTGCCCCGGCTGTTTTATATTCAGTATCAGTGCAAAAAGCTGCATCTCCGGCGCCCTTTTCAATAAAAACTTTAAAACCTTTTTCTATCAACCGTTTTGCAGATTCCGGCGTTAAAGCAACCCGTGTTTCATTTTTATTTCTTTCTTTTGGCACACCTACATTCATAAGCCTTCCTTGTGAAATACAATATACATCTATTTTATATGAATGCCAAAAATAGACCGCACTATAAACCAAATAGCCGTTAATGTTATTTTTTCTTATGAATATTTAAAACTGTAAGCAAGCAGCCGAATCGTAGAATACAATTTTTTGAATCTCCCAGCACCCGTAAATTCCCTGCTAATTAGGGCAAGATTATGGATCAGATGATTAATTGAAGGTTCATATTTTACGATATGTTCAAGTATTGCTTTCTCGAAATCAATTCCCTGCAATTTCCTTTAAATGTTTTGCAGATTCAAAATCTGTTAACTCGAAGAACCATTTATAGTAATTGCAACTGTCCCGAAAAAATCGTTCTCTTCTTTATACGCATTTAGTAGTTCCGGTAAACCATCATGATTATCACGCATAAAAGAACTTTACAAAATTAATTGTCATATCGTATATCAATTTATTTTTTGCGAGCCCCTGTTACATATAGAATGGGCGAGCTTGATAAAAAACAAACTTTCTGCACATAGTATTTGCGCATAACTGATTATTTTATGTGATCTGAATCAGCAAGGCTAGCACATACAAAGCTCCAAACCTTGTGCATTACCGAAGGTGGACTCCCGTCCTTGCGGTTAAATGAAGACCATCTAAAAATGTGGTCGAACAATCAGGCAAAGTACTAAAGCAGATAAATTGTCTTTACTGTAAATCTACTAACCTGATTATAGCATTGCAAACGCCGAGACGCCGCGTGACGCCGAACTTTTGCCCGCTGCTGTGAGATGGGCAGAGAGAAAATAGGAGGACTATCCATTTATTTACCCCGCCCTTACGCCGCCGAAGCCACACTTCGACATGCTTCGACAAGCTCAGCACGAGTGCTCAGTGCAAGCGAGGGTGGAGTCGGCGACGAATTGCTTTTAAATCTCGAAAGTGTTTATCGCAGATCAGAATCATCAATTGCTTTTTACTTCAAGCAAAGCTTCATACTCAAAGTAGCCCAGAGAACCAATCTTGTGAACGATATCCTCGGCTTTTTCGGCAATATTTGTATTTTGGCTTTTTATGACTTTTGATAATAAAGATTTCAGATTTGCATCCTGATAACCTAACCCCAATCCCTTGTCATTTTTATCTAACATATTTTCCAGAAATGCGAGAATTTTATCCTGCGTATTTTCAGCAAGGTTTTGTTCAAGAAATTGAACAATTTCATGAAACATGGTAAACCTTGAGCTTCGTTGAGAAATATTTAACAGTATTTCAATAATGAAATCAAATTCAAATTGCCCACTTTTTATGATCCACCAGAAATTTTGAAATTCTTCTTTACAGGCCACTTTTGATCGTTCTTCAATAAGATCTTTGATTTTCTTTAAAATGCTCTCCGGTACTTTATTTTCTTCAGATTTTTTTTCAGGTAATACCTGCCCAATGTATTGCATGGCATGTTCTTTGTATTCATCTTTTGCATCGCCGTAAAACTCAATAACAAGGTCTGTATTCATTTCATACCAATATAGTTGTAATATATGCTCAATTATCCGATCCCGGGGATTTGCAGGGCCAGATGTACGAATAGCGTCAGTGATAAGTTGATTCAACGCCTTTTCATAATGTTTCCCCAGTTCTAATACTTCATAAACCTTTTTATGCGGATTTTGAAAGGCAACAAAAGTATACCAGGCGCTCTGCCATAGAAGGTCTTTATTCTCTTCTAAAGGAAAAATCAAGTCGATATTTTTCCGCAACCAATCAGCATCCAAATTATACAGTCGATGAATATTCGCCCCAAACATGGATCGTACAGCCGGTGATTTTTCTTTATCAGAATCAAGCAAAGTATCAAACCAGGCAGATATTTCATTTTGGCTGCTTATTGTAAACGGTATATCATGAGGCGCATACCATGAACAAAAGTAAATCAGATTTTCAACTGCCTGGGGTCGCACTCGATTTATAGCTGTGCCATAAACATCATACGATTGAATTTCTGTATAATTTTTAATTTCTTCATTTGCATCTGGTGATTTCGATTGCAGGCAATGATCAATGGATTCCCAAATTATTTCTTTAAATTGATTAGAAAATTCAATGCTATTGGATTTTAAACCGTTTTGAAGCAAACTCATCAACGCGCTTTCAACGCTATCATTGGCCTCTGTTGTATTTTCTTTTAACCGGGTAATGGTATTTTTAATCAATTCGATTAACGATTGCCATTTGAAATGAACCCCATTGCGCGAAAGTTCGCTATAAGCTTGAAATATATTCTTGATGTAAGGCAGAGGAACTACTGAGAATTGTGCAATATATTCATTGTATCTTTCCGGTTTTTGAACAACTGAATTCTGTAAAGTCCGGGCCAGACCTTCATATGCCCAACTTAAATCCCTTTCAACTTTCATATCAGGTTGAAAATCCATTAAGCATTTGATCTGTTCTTCAATTGATTTCTCGCCAAACTCCTGTGTGCCGATAGGGCTCGTCGGACCAAGCGTAGCTTCGCCAATATAACTGCTGTATTCGGGATGTTCTGGTTTGCCATATTTGCTCTCCAGAGATTTATATTTTTTTTCCCATTCGCCTTCAAGGTGATCTTTAACAATAGAGAGTTTATTTAAACGCCATGTTTCAAGGTATCTGGTTTCGTACGCTTTATCAAATTTTCTACCATCCCAGGCTTCTTTGAAATTGCCATTTTCATCCTGCATCCAGGCAGTATCATGATAATTTTCAATAACATTTAGAATTTCGTGTTGATCATTCTCTGAAAATTCACCGAAAAATTGCTTCAACAATCTTGCAATTTCATTCCATGTACCGGGGTTGGTTAATTTTTCCAGAGTATTTTCGGTTAATACCATTCTGGCCATTTCCGTTTGCTGGATTTTTTCTATCAAATAATAAGCAATGCGGCGAAATACATTCCAATCTTGTTGAACAAGAAGTTCGTAAATCGTAGTAAATTTTCCCGAATCACTGCCAATGATTTTTATTGAAGTATTGATTATTGCATCAATTAAAATATCAAGGATATCGCCATGCCCAAACCGGCTATGATCAATATCCTGTCTTGAAATGTATGTATTGTCGTATGGTTTTACGCCTTTATTCATGTCAAGGTTCAAATATTGATTTAAGAGTTTTATAAAAAGATTTAAAAATCCCAAACCATCGGATGCCATTGCATTTTCAGTAACTTGCTTTATAAGTTCCTGGTAATCCCAACTATTTAATTTGGCGCCTGTCTTATTAAATGAGTATTCAGAATTTTTATCTTTTTTAATTTTAATGAAATCAAGGATATACCCCAGACATTCCAGCGCCAATGCTGCATGATTTTCGAGGAGCAGTCGATTGATAATTTTCCCTATGGAAGGATCAAGATAAAGAAAATCAGTTGAATTTTTTAACCAGGCTTTTTCATGTTCCATGATTTTAATCAAATTTTCGATTGGCATTTTTTCTGCCGCAGCAAAGTAATTAAAATGAATTCTCGGGTTTTCTGTTGGTGGAATTTTTAAAATAATTTCACAGACTTCTTCGGGAGCCTCTGCGGCAATTCTGCTTAAATAAAATGATTCTGCCCAGAATGGGTATTCATTGCCTCTTTCAGTTTGAATGGGTTGAGCAGGATTTTTGAAGAAATCTTTTTCCGATAACGGCTGCAACCATTCTTTTGATGCCCTACCCAAAAAATATCCGCGCAAGTAATCATTATTAGGGAAATTATTACGTAATTTGTCAACATCATCGCCTGTGGGTACAGTTATTTTTAATAAAATATTTACCCCCTCGACATATTGTAAATAATTGATTTCAATGTTTTCAAGTATAAATTTCAGTAGATAATTAAAGTTATTGCAAAAATCAAGGTAATTTTTATCTATTAATCTGGGTTTATTTAGGGAATCTCTATGCGCTTTTTTGTGTAATTGAAAATCATCATCACTTGCAAGTTTGCACCAGTACTCGAACATTTTTTCATTACTTTTTTTGAAATGGGTTTTATAATGTTTTACTTTGTTCAAATGCTTATTTGTACCCTTATTTATAAAATCTATGGGATAAATTGATTCTAAAATTGCCTCCAAAGCAGATAAAATCTCACGAAACAAATGGCTGACAAGATGGGTTTTTGTTGGCATTTCAGGCATGGACAATAACCTAAAAGCATCAGAGTAATAATCTGCGAAACCGGGCAAAATTTTTATTAACTTCGCCTCTATTTCGATATTTTTTTCTGGTATTAACATTAAATCTTCATTTTGTCGCACCGGTGCGACAAACTATTTTCCGGTTTCAAACGCTTCCCTCAAAACCGTCTGCATCAACTCTGCCGCCTGACCTTTTCGCTCAGTCACTTGTTTTTCCAGATCATCGACCATGGAAAGAAGGCGATCAACCCGCTCGACAATGGCGCGTTGTTCGGCAAGCGGCGGCAGGGGGAATACCAGTTCGTTTTTAAGATAGACTACGGAACTTATATTCTTCATAGCGGTGCCTCTTGCATCATTGTTCAGGCGAGCTTTTGTTTGTGATTTAAATACCTTAAGAAAAAACTGATTACATACGATTTTATTATTCAATCGTATCTTTAGTAGTGCTTGGTTTATTATCCCTTTAGGAGCTTCACTGGGTAATATATATGTTTCCCCAATAGTTCCTGCACAACTAATAATGATGTCACCTGGACCAGTAAGGAAATATTTTAGATTTTTATGTATATCTATATTGATATAATATGAACCAATAGAATAATCTTTATAAATAGCATTCTTCTGTTCATAGACTTTTGTGGAATGTTGGGATTTTGGTATAAACATAGATTTTGTTATTGAACTACCAAAAGGGCCGCGTCTTAAAGAATCGCCAGTATCCAAAATTTGGGGTAATCTGCACCAAATCCACCCCTCTGGCAATTCAAACGGAATTTCCTCCGGCTTGATCGGCGCAAGCGGTTTTTCTTTCCTGATTTTCCCTTCCTCAATCAACCTCTGCTTTTCCGCCTTGATCTTTTCAAGCAATACTGATGCGGGGGCAAAATCAAGATCATCAACCACGAATGAACTCGAATGGACACTAATGTCTTTTTTCTTATTCGTGTGCATTTGTGTGTATTCGTGGTTTACTAAATTCTTCTTTCGCCACTCTGCCGTCAATTTGCCTTCGATGGCTTCTTGTAAGATGGCTTGGCGAAGCTGGGAGAGGTAGGTTGTTTGATTTGAAAATTCATTTAATAATTTGTAACTTGAGTCACTCAGTTTATTAAATAATTCAATAAATGACTTCTGTTCATTTATCGGTGGGACAGGAATTTCAATTTTAGCGATATCTTTTACGGCAAGGGAAACATTAGCAGCCCCCTTCATTAAAGGTACAATTTTCCGATCTTTATAAAATTGTAAATATCGATGTAAGAAAGCTGCGGATAATTTTTGAGGCTCCCTGGGTATTAAAGCCGCTAATATGGTTCCAAGAGCAAATTTACCGCTTTGGTAATGTACATAATTTAATGATTTTTTACCATGACCAGTGGAAGAAACCAAGGGAATACATACCGCTTCTGTATCAAATTGATAAGTTTTGCAGGACTTTCTATCAGCGCCTGTTGTCACCAAAGGATAATTACCAGGAAGCGCACTTGCAAGGCCGGTTTCACCTTTTATTATTGAGCAAAGTTGACCGACAGGATGATGTTTGTATTTAAGCATCCCCAGACTCCCGCTCTTCAAACAATCGTCGTTCCCGCTCTAACTCCTTTCGCAGTTCTTCTTCGGTAGGTAACCAGGTCTTGTATCGAGACGCAAAAACCTGCTGGCCTTCTTTCAACACACTGTACTTTACAATGGTCTCGTCTTTTTCTGTGCATAAGATAATTCCGACCGTGGGGTTATCATCTTGGCCTTTTACCCTGTCTTCAAAAAGGCGCACATACATATCCATCTGGCCGATATCCTGATGGGTCAATTCGCCGATTTTTAAATCAATGAGAATAAAACACTTTAAATGAAAATTATAAAAGACAAGATCAATAAAAAAATTCTTTGTTTCTGTGGTCATACGATACTGACGGCCTACAAAGGAGAATCCCTTGCCAAGCTTTAATAAAAACTGTTGAAGATTTGAAATGATGGCATCTTCAAATCTCCTCTCTGAATAACCGTGCGGTCTTGGCAGGCCGAGAAATTCGAGAACCAGCGGGTCTTTAATAAACTCCGCCGGCGAAGCCTTTTCCAGAGTTTTCGACTCGGCCAGCGCGCTTTGCTTTTGTTGTGTTGAGAGCAAACGCTCATAATAAAGAGTGTTGATGTTTCGTTCCAAAGTTCGGGAACTCCAGTTCTGCCCGGCAGCCTCGTTCATATAATAATCCCGCGCCGAAGAATTCTCTACTCTCATTAAAATTCGATAATGAGTCCAGCTCAATTCGCTGTGCAGTGCGTAGAGAATTTCCTGTTGAGGAAAAGTCAGATAAAACTGCCTGAAATTCCAGAAAAAACCACGAATGAGCACAAATGAACACCAATGAACACTTTTTGGATTTTGATTCGTGTCAATTTGTGTTAATTCGTGGTTTCCAATTTCTCCTCTTTGCATTGATTGAATACCGGACTTGTATTTTTTCTATCCTATTTTTTCATACACCGGAGTAGTATCCAGGGCATACAAAACAAGCTCCAGCATTTGCGCAGTTGTTTGGCGATAAGCCAAATGGTATTTCAAAACTTTCTGAAATGTATTGTAATTTCCCCAGTTTACAAGCAATGGTTTTTTCGTATCGTAAACCATACTAATCAGCAATGTACAGGCGAACATTTCATTAATTACTGCAAAACCAGGGAACTTCAAAATTTCCGGATCATTTGGCTGCCTTAATAACTGAATTGGTTTCTTGCGACTTACCCAATAGGCGGTATAGGCTGCAACCTTGGCAGGTTGTGTCTTTTCTATATGATGAAAATCTTTAAGACGGGCAATATCTGCGAAATAATCTATGATTACTTCATCCACCAGGTATTCGTTGATTGTAGCAATTCCCTCAAGGCCAACTGCCGAAATAAACTTTTTCGCTTTTCCGTAAATTAACTCAAATCTCTGAATCAAAGATTCTGAAGAAAATTTTTCAATGAGATATTGATAAGATCGCGAATCAGTTTCCATTATCTTGAATCAGTTTTTTAAATTCATTGGTTTGTAGATAATGATCAAAGCTCTCTGCCGCTTTTTCAACCGGGAACTTATCGGCTGTATTTGGCAAAAACTGTTTTCGAATTATTTGTTTTTCAATACGGGAAATAAATCTTGATGCGGCCTCAATCGTATCGGCATCAAATTGTTTTTCGTAGTCTGATTTTGGATTCACTGCCATAAGAATTAAGCTAAGGCCGCCCAAAGGCAGCCTTGCGCCCGCCGCCGAAGCAACCGGGGGGATATAAAATTAAGATCGGTAAATATAGATAGTTTGTCAATAATTTTTATGTTTATCGTCAGCGGCCGGCTCAATTCGCTGTGCAGTGCGTAGAGAATCTGTTGAGGAAAAGTCAGATAAAACTGCCTGAAATTCCAGAAAAAAACCATGAATGAGCACAAATGAACACCAATGGATTTTCTATTCGTGTCAATTTGTGTTAATTCGTGGTTAAAGACTTTAGCCATCTGCAAGTTCCTTCTTGAGTTTCGTCAGAAGATCATCGCTTTTACGAAAGGAATCATGCAGCATGGATAATAACTCTACGCTCGAATACGTATGTTGAGCTTCGGGTGTATGCGGATTTTTCACATCGAGGTTAAAACCGTTTTCCTCTAATTCTTTTATAGAAACTCTCCATGCCTGGTTGCTTGCCTTACGATCTGGCCACCATTGCTTCAGAGTTTCAAACTCGCTCTTTTGAATTGGTTTTGTCTTTGAGTAAGCTTTAACACCCTCAGGAAGGCGATGTTCCCAATACCAGATTTCCTTTGTGGGTTCGCCTTTCGTAAAAAAAAGAAGATTTGTTGCTACACTGGCGTAGGGTTGAAAAACGGAATTAGGCAGCCGGACAATCGTATGAAGGTTGCAGGATTCTAAAAAGTGTTGGCGAATTCGCTGTTTGACGCCATCACCCGTCAGAGAACCATCAGGCAGAACAATTGCGGCTCGACCGCCATCTTGTAAATACCGGATCATCAGCAATAAAAATAAATCGGCGCTTTCTGTTGTACGATAATTCAAGGGAAAGTTGGTTTGAACTCCATCGGTTACAGACGCCCCAAATGGAGGATTGGCGAGAATCACATCAACTCTATCTTTCTGGCCGATGCTTGTGTATTCGCGGTTAAGGCTGTCGGTATAATCCACATTGGGAATTTCTATGTCATGAAGAATTAAATTTGTAACGCTGAGCATAAATGGCAGCGGTTTAAATTCCATGCCGTGAATTGTATTTTCCAGCGTTTTTAAATCATCGACATTTTTCACATCCTGTTTTCGAATATTCTCGATCGCGCTGGTTAAAAAACCACCAGTTCCACAGGCCGGGTCTAAAACTTTCTCGCCAAGGCGCGGATTGATGATTTCGGTCATGAATTCGGTTATGGCTCGCGGAGTATAAAACTCTCCATAGTTTCCCGCGCTTTGCAGGTCTCTTAATATCGTCTCGTAAATATCGCCAAAAAGGTGACGGTCTTCTGAAACATTAAAGTTAATTTCATTGAGCTTGTTTAACACCTGACGGATGATGGTACCATTTTTCATATAGTTATTGGTGCCTTCAAAAATTTCACGAATAATCAAAGCCCTTTTATTTCCCGTAGATACATCAAGATTTTTTAAACCCGGAAAAAGTTTTTGATCAATAAATTCTTTGAGTTCATCGCCGGTCATTCCTTCAGAATCAGCACCCCAGTTTCGCCATTGGAGATTTTGAGAAATAGGCGATTTGTATTTATCCTGAATCAGTTCGAGTTCCGTATCTTTGTCATCGATAATTTTCAGCGTGATCATCCAGCCAAGCTGCTCAATTCTCTGGGCATCACCCGAGACGCCCTGATCTTTACGCATGATATTTTGTAATGTTTTAATGATATTGCCAATATTTTTCATTTTATTTTTTTTAAACCACGAATAACCGCCAATTAACACTAATGACTTTCATATTCGTGTCTATTTGTGTCCATTCGTGGTTTAATTATGCCGCCTTATATATCTCATTTTCAAGTTCTTTGATTGCCTTTAGATAATTTTCCTTGCCGCCAAAGACATCGACGATTTCAGAAGGCGTACCCATTCCCGTAAAAGGATCAACTTTTAAAACCGAAAGTTCTTCAATGTTTTCAATTCCCTCGCTGGCGTATTTGTCCAGAAGGGCATTGAGAATTCTTTTGGCTTGTTCGCCGTACTTTGTAAAATAATTCCGTTTCATTACTTGATCGGCTCTTTCTCTACGGGTGAGCGCCGGCATGTCCCAGGCTACATGACAAATTAGATCAAAGATATCGAGATCTTTTTTAACTTCATCTTTAAGATTTTCGAGAATAACGCCGTGAGCTTCCAGCTCATGGATTACAGATTGTTTCTTTTCTGCCTGATTCCATTTTGATAAGAAATCTTCAAGACTTCGGTATTCCCGTAAAATCCCTTTTTTGGTATATTCACGAAGACTCTCAGTAATCAATTTACCGTTTTCGTCAAGGTGCTGTACTCGTTCATTGAGAATGGAAACATCAATACCCGCAACGTAAACTTTACCTTTTGGCCCACTCTCAATTTCACCACCGCCAATAATAGTGGGTATGCCAAGATCAGCTTTTTCTGATTCCCCAAAATTGACTTCTTCCCCTGTTTCAGGGTCGATGATAATTTCATCTTCCTCCGGGTGTATGTGTTCATCGGTCAAGTCGTCCTCGATCGAAATTTCCTTGATCATAACCGGGTCGCCGTCAAAATCGGGATCGGCAAAAAGGTCTGTAACATTTCTAAAATCCATGATCGTAAAAAATTGTTTTCCGAACTCTTCATTGATGCGTGTACCTCGACCAATGATTTGTTTAAACTCAGTCATGGAAGCGATATTGGAATCCAGAACAATCAATTTGCAGGTCTGGGCATCGACGCCTGTTGTCATAAGCTTCGAGGTTGTGGCGATAACCGGATAGGTTTCTTCGGGGTTTGTAAAATTATCCAGTTCGCGTTTGCCGATTTCATCATCGCCTGTAATTCGCATCACATACTTATGCGATTTCTTTACTTCGGCAGGGTTAGCATTTGCCAAGGCCTGCCGCATTCTATCGGCATGTTCAATGTCTACGCAGAAGACAATAGTTTTATCATAAGCATTCGTCTTTTTCAAAAACTCCGAAATTTTGCGCGCGATTGCTTTGGTTCTCTCATCGATTACGAGATTGCGGTCGTAATCTTTTAGATTATAAATACGGTCTTCAACGGGGTCACCATTGCGATCACGAATAACTGAGTCAGGCCGCCAGCCTTCAAGATCAATATTCAAACCGACACGAATCACTTTATATGGCGCAAGAAATCCATCTTCAATCCCTTGCTTGAGAGAATAACTGTAAATGGGATTACCAAAATATTCGGTATTTGAAACAACATTGGTTTCTTTCGGTGTAGCAGTTAATCCGATATGCGTTGCGGAAGAAAAATATTCCAAAATAGTTCGCCAGGCGCTATCTGCGGCTGCGCTGCCGCGATGACATTCATCAATCACAATTAAATCGAAAAAATCAGGGCTGAATTGTTTGTACGCGTCTTTATCTTCATCATAATTGGTCAACCCCTGATACAAAGCCAGATAAATTTCAAAAGCTTTATCAATAATTTTTTTACGAATGACCGTCATGCGGTCTTTAAAATGTTTAAAGTCGCCTCTTTTTGCTTGATCAATCAGAGCATTGCGATCCGCTAAAAATAGAATTCTCTTTTTGATGCCGCCTTTCCAGAGACGATAAATAATTTGAAATGCCGTATAGGTTTTTCCTGTACCGGTCGCCATAACCAAAAGTATTCTTTTTTGATCTTTGGCAATGGCCTCAACGGTTCGGTTTATGGCAATTTCTTGATAATAGCGTGGCGCTCTGCCCGAACCATCAAAGTAATAATCGAGTGATATAATTTCTTCTTGATCTTTCGAGGCAATACCTTTAAATATTTTATACTTTGCCCACAACTCATCTGGGGAGGGAAAATTATCAAAAGTGAGATTTCTTTCAATCTGTGCCGAAGCGCCAGAACGATCATGTTCCAGAAATCCATCGCCATTGCAACTATAGGCAACGGGAATATCAAGAATTTCTGAATAATTTAAAGCCTGCTGCATACCTGAGCCAATAGAATGATGATTATCTTTTGCCTCAATAATCGCAATGGGAATATTGGGTTTATAATAAAGTACAATGTCAGCCCTTTTTCGTTCCCCTCGGGCAGTTTTATTCCCTTTTACAAATATTCGCCCGTCAGTAAAAAACACCTCTTCACGAACTTGTTTTTCAATAGACCAGCCAGCTTTTTCAATGGCAGGCAGAATGAATTGAGTGATAATATCACGCTCAGAGAGTTCTTTTTTATTCGTCATTCATTATATTCCGTTCATATAATCACTGCGACTGGCAGGGCCTCGCTTTCAGCATCCTGCTTCACTCGGCATTAGCGCCTCCCTGCGCGTTAGAAGCCAGTCGCTACAGGGCGGGGTAAAGAAATCTGATTAAGACACAATTTCAACCTGTTTTTTATATCTCTTTTTCTATCTGACTTTTGCACAAGTATAATTTTTCGAAGTAAGAGATCTTGTAAAATACTGCTTGTCGGTAACAAGAAAATTTTAAAAACGCAATATACATTATGTCACAGGTGATTGATTTTAAAAATGTGTCTACCGTTGGTTTGGAAACTTCCCCTGTAAAGGAAGCGCTTGCTGGTTTACGCGCCAATGAAGCCCGCTACTTTATGAACAAATACAAACATGAATTTACCGTTATCCCGATCAGCGAAAACAAGGAAACGTATAATTATGTGACCCGAATTTTAAAAGAAGAACGTGATATTGAATTTTTGTCAAAACCACTGGAGACATCTCGCTTTCAAGTTGAAAATATCAAATTTGCCTACGTATTTTATGAAGATGGTCTTGTCGTCAACGTCATGTATACGATTGATAATCCTAAAAAACGTGCAGTTGGATTTAAGCTTTCAGAAGGAATGAAAGTGCCAAATGAATTAGACGGAAAGTTTAAGTTTGCCAGACAAAAATCCAAGCTCGCCGGTACAATTCGAGGCTCATTTTTTGTAATTAAAAAACAATATTAAATTATGCAGGAACATGAAAAATCGTATAACCAAATATTCTTCGGTAAATTTTTACGGCAAATGAACGGTTGGGGGCAGCTGAATCACAATTTATGAATAATTTTTATTCATAAATTTGATGAAGCGAAGGGGGTTGCCGATCTTCATCAGCTCTAATTTTCATCGGCCCCCTTTTTTTTATTTTTGTATTACATCAACAAATGAAAGAAAATTATTTACCGCATGCATGGCAATTACGGTATAAATCGAACCTGTCTGATAACGCGCCAGCGTAAACATAAGACCGGTAAAAAAAATCATTACGATCCAGATGATTTCATACTGTGCGTGAATTAGCGACCAAATTATCGAAGGAATTAATATTGCTCCGAAAATTCCAAGTCGTGATTTAAGAATTCCGGTATACATAAAACCGCGAAACATAATTTCTTCAAATAAAGGGGCTGCCACAACAACGGCCGCCAGCATGAGCGCAAGGCTGCCGAATGAATCCATTCTCAGCATGTCGCGCATCATGCGCATAAACTCAGGTTCTTCTATCGATGTCTGACTAGCAATAAAATTTGTTCCGTAAAAAAATGCAATCATAACGATCTGCCATACGATAAATGAAACAGGCCTGGCGTTGTTAAAGCCCAGATAACCAATCATATTTATTTTATTTTTTTTACTTACAAAGTACAATATCATTAGCAGTGAAAAAAAATCTGAGATCAATATTGATTCTGAAATGACGTAGCTTTTTTGAAAGAGTTCGCCGGTGTATTTTTGTATTACTGAAAAACTCGAAGGCAGGTGATTTAAAGAAACAAAATTTACCAATAGATGTATTACTATAATTAAAAACTGAACAAATACATTACCCACAACAATGATTAATAATGAAATACCCATGGTTTTCCAAAACGACCAGACGGGACCAAAGTTTTCTAAATTTTCTTCGAGTTTTTTTTCAACTTTTGTGTTCATATTTATACGTTCTTTTTCTTTGGTTTAAAATCTTTATCTGTTAAAAAATAATGCGTAACAAGAAAAATTACACCCATTGCTGCATAGCCAAGCACAAACGGCCATGTCGTTGCCGGGCCATAAGAATTTACAATAGCCCCGTTTTTCAGCGCAAAACCGTGAATCATACCTGTTGCGCTAACTGCGGATGCAACTAACGTCCAAAGCGCCGCTGTTTGAAATTTTTTATCAATTACCGCCACTGTCATTGCGGCAAGTATCATGGACGTAAATATAAAACCGCGATCCATGGCGATCAATCCATGAATAGGTAATTGGGCGGAAAGCTTGTCAAGACCGACCTCGGCTATACTTGTAGATGCTGCCCGCAGGGCTGTTTCCATCATCAGCAAACCCCATGAAGCAAGGGCCGGCAAAAAACCAATCACAATAGCGACAGCATGTTCTCCTGGAGTAGATTGAAATGCCTGCGCAGCGATCACTACGCCGATCCACAGCAAAATTGCAGCGCCGGCCTCAACGGGAATCAACTGGGTCGCAAAACTAACCAGCCCTAAAAAACACAATAAGCCGATTACGGCTCCGTTGGCAATTGAATAACCCCATCCCGCTCCCATTGCTTTCCATCCAGGATGTCCGATGTAGATCGTAGTAGGAAAAACGCTGCCAAAAAATGCCGCAGCAATGGTACCTGTTCCGTTTATGATCAATGACTCTTTTACTTCGTATTTATCCCCTGCCGCTTCAGCGCTTTCAAGATTCTGCAAAGAGCCCATTAAATTAAATAGCCCCATTGGAATGATAACCGGTAAAAATTCAATCATATATTTTAAAAAATCCGCATTAAAAAGTTCTGAAAGAAACAAGTGAGGAAATTGAAGGGTAATGCGAGCATTGTCGATCAGCGCATGAAAATTCATTCTGCCAAGCGACCATGCCAATAAAGTGCCCACAATAACCGCCACCAGACCTGCAGGGATTTTAAACGGTAAACTTTTTTTACCGATGTATTGGATAAAAATAATTGCTAGTGGCGCAAAACTAACCAATGGATCTTTAAATATTCGAAATGAAAAATCCATCGCTATGAAGGTTACGGCGATGCCTGCCAGAGTCGTCAATAGAGCTGCCCTCGGTGTAACCTTTTTTACCCAACCTACTACAAATGATCCGGCAAATTCAATAATTCCAGAACCAAGACAGGCCGCAAGTCCTGCCTTCCAGGCCAGATTATAATCGCCGGTTTGATCCATTACCGGCTTAATGACAAATAAAATAAATGCAAACAATGAAACCGTATTTACGCCATAAGGCAATGCAGTTACAGACCCGTCGCCGGTTTTTATGGCTAAACGCCTGGCCTGCAAAGCATAAAGAATGTTGCCAAATAAAATACTTAAAGCAACGGCCGGCAATATTCTACCATAAATCAATTCTGAGGGAAATCCTGCGACATATGTACATAAGACTACAATTAAAATTAACTGTATTAGATTATCAACAAAAAGACCAAAGAATCCATCAAGGTCTCCCTTCTTCCACCAATTGTAATTCATAGCGATAATTTTTAGATTTTTAATATCTTGCATACACTTTTTAAAATCTAATTTTTCGAAAGACTGTCCGTTCTAACGCTTTTTGATATTTTTCCTTTTTGTATTGATAAATTGCAAAAATGACCGAAGTGAGTAAAAATGCAATCAGTGTATGAATGGTTACATCTCTATTTAAATTCAGCGGATGTCCCAGTAAAATGGGATTAAAGTATCCCAAAATATATACTATAAAAAAAACCAGAATGTATTTCCAGCCGGCTGAAAAACCGGCAATTTCAAAAATAAACATGGGGAAGGTAACAAACCATACGATTTGCTCTGGGGAGTCTGTCTGAGTGAGATAGGTTATTGAATCAGCAATTAAAGATCCAGATGCTAACAAATGTTTCCATTGGCTCCAACTGCTGGAGGATTTATTCATTAAAAAGGCTGCGGATAATGAAAGGCCAGAAAAGATAACCAGGACCGCAATTATCAGCGGATTTCGACCCTGCGCATAATATGACACTGTAAAAATAATAGCGACCAGTGGCACTGCGTATACTGCTACTTTCAGCCAATTGCCTTTAATCGGGTTAAACTCCCGAATTCTGTATCCAGGGATAAATTTAGTAAAAATTTTTAATGATAGTAACTAACATTCGACGAGATAAGCAGATAGATCTTAAAATCAAATAAAAATTCGTTCATATAATGACTTCTGCCAGCTCCTCCTGAAGTCTTAATAAAGTTTGTCCATTTCGTATCCGTCTGGTTAAGACAACGGCCATATTTTTTATTATGGAGGTTTTATCTGACAGGAGGTTGTAGAATTCAAACTCCGTAATTTTCCAGACGATAGTTTTCTCGATCGTTGTTACTGTGGCAGAGCGTTGTTCTTTATCAATCAGGGACATTTCACCAAAGTAATCATTTTGCTTCAGGACTGAAATAATTTGACCTTTTTTTTGAACGAGTACTGAACCCTTGCCTATGATATACATTGAATTTCCTGCTTCTCCTTCGCGAACAATGTCCTCGCCTGATTCATAAAATTCCTCCTCAAGAATCGAACCGACAAGGGCAAGATCCCGATCATCCAGACCTGAAAATAATTCAATTTTCCTTAAGGTCAAGATCCTGCTAACCAGGTCGGGATTTAGCAAGTCTCTTCCATCACTTTGAATATCCGGTTCACTATGGCTTTCAATGATTTTGGAGACAGAACCTGCTTTAACTTTTTCTGACTCACTTACTGAATCAGCGGCGTTGTTTTCGGGGTTTAAACTGGCAAGAATATTTCGGTGAAGGTGATTTAATGAACGTATAACTCCCATGGCGATCTCCATTTTACTGGAAACCATGCTGTAAAATGTTTTTGAATCAAGGTGCAACAATTCCGTGGGTTCTAAGGTTGTTGCAGATGCGCTTCTCGTCTCGGAATCCAAAAGGGACATCTCTCCAAAATTATTTCCATACTCGAGGATTTTAAGCTTTTTATCGCCGTCGTGAATTAAAATATTGCCGGAAACTACGATATACATTGAATTGCCTATATCTCCTTTGGAGAAAATATTGTGATTCGAGGGAAGTTTGAGTAATCCCGTTTTTTCCGCCATGCGCAGCAGAGTTTCTCCTGGCAGATCACTAAATAGTGGTACATGACTCAAGAGGTGTACTTTCTGAATTTGTTCTTGTATTTTTTCTTTTTCTTTGTAGATATTCATCGTTTGAATGTTTTCAAAGATTTGTTTGTAAATATCTTTTTTCTGAAAAAATTCAGGAAGATTTAAAAAGGTAAATAAACTGACTTTTTGAATCCAGTCATAGTCCATATGTATTAAAGATTCTAAAATTGTAAAAATGTAGTCTGATGTATGAGGATGACTTTCATCGGGTAGTGTTAAGTGGCTGAAATTAAAAATCACTTTTTTTCGCATCTCTCCTTTTAAGAGATTATCAAGGGCTTCCATGGCGTTTGCGACAGCAACCGGATTGCTTTTGAAAATATTTTCCTTAATTTTACTAATTGAAATCGGGTCATAGACAAAACTGAGAAGTTGGAATATGCGCTCCCCTGCGTGATATCTCGCTCTTATTAGCGCAGATCGAACATCTTCTAGTTCAATGTATCCCTGGATTTTCTCAATATAAATTTGAAATTCTCTATAGCATTTTAATTCATGGATGACAAGAGATTCAATTTTTTCGGGTTTAATTGCCAGTGCATTTCTTTCGTTCATATGTATCATGGCTTCCAAAATTTTAGATTTCAAATGATCATTTCCACTTTCATATCTGTCAAAGAGAACACGAGCGCATCTTTCAGTTCCGATTGCCATTAGAACCCGAGGTATCGAAAAGATAATATTCTTTTCATTCTCATCATGTTCCTGACTCCAGTTTTTAACCAAAGCTTTTGTAAGTAGAGATTCAAGCGGAGGAACAATCAAAGCCTCAGGGTAGGACGAAAGTGCACCAATAACATCTCTTTTAATTTCTGGTTTACCAAGATTTTTTATCAAGAGAGGAATTAATTCCGAAGCATTAACTTTACCCGCTGCATTTACTGCTTCCTTACAAACCTCTATCGAAGAATCATTGAGAAGCTCAAGAAGTGGACGATGAAAGTTGGATATCCCGACGTGCCCGATTATTCGAGCAGCTTCAATTCTTTCCAGTTTATCGGTATTGTGGAGTATTTTACGAAAGGCATCAAGGCCGTGATACATTCCATCAATACCAAAATAACGAATCAAACCGATAATCGACGACCCGCGCAGCTTTGCATCAGCATGCTCAAGAAATGGCACAATCAAATTCATGTCTTCAAGGTTTGAAAAAGATGCCAGCGTAATTATGGCTTGACCTTTTACTTCCGGATTTGAATCTTTTAAAAGATGAAGAATCTTTTCTTTAAAATTATTTTCCGTGCTGAATTCAGATGTATCTTCTTTTGCTTCCACAAAATATACAGGAATCATTGTTTCGAGTTTTCCAAGTGCACGCCATCGTACATAAGCTGATGGGTGATCGAGAAGTTCAGTCATATGGATCAACAAAATGTTATTTTCTGATTCTGTTAGCGCTTCGATGGCATACATGACTTCTCGTTCATCATCACTCTTTAAAGCTGTGTATAAAATGCTTAACGTCGATTTGTCGTTTAGATCGATTTCCTGATCTTCCAAATTTAAATTTTTCGTATCGAGACTTGAAATTAAAAGTTTTCCGTATTCTTTCTTGATTTTGAATATTAAAACAAAAGAGATGAGCAGCAATACAACGGAAACGCTGCTTAATGTGGTGAGTTCCACAGGGAAATAATATATTGAGGCAATTAATGCCAGAGCAATGAAACCTTTGGATGCCGGCTTGACGATTGCCCCGATTAACACTTTAGCCTTTTTTCGCATATCTGAAGTAAACGGTATGTAGAGAAGCTGGTTAGCTGCGGCGTATATTGTATCAGAAAATAGACGGTCATTGAAACGACCTATGGTTACGCCAATCAGCATGGGCATACTTGTCAGTAGGGCTGTTTTAACTCCTGCCATTAAATACGGAATTAACGCGATGTAGCCGGAAGAAAGGAATAATGAGAATGGCATGATAATCAAGGAAATCAAAATGCCATATCTGGTTAATATTTTTGAGCTTAATAATAATTGAAAAATTAATGCGGCAATTCCAGAATAGATATAGAACTGCCCCAGAAATTCTGCCATTGCACTTCCATGAAAGTTTTTCTGTAAAATATTTTTAAACTGATAATCAATTAAGATCGAAACAATGGTAATTATTGATACCATCCCGACGACGAGACTGAGATATCGGTTTGATTCTTTTTTTCTTTTAGATTGATTTAGTTTCTGGCGTCTGCTGAGACCGGAATGGGTTTCCCTGTTGCGATAACTTTCCAGCAGACTTTCTTTTTCTCTTTTTGAAATTATTGTTACAGGGATCATAATTAACCCCATGAATCCTGCATACATAAGAACCAGGTTGTTCGTACCCACAACTCTGACCAGGGATTGAACCAGGAGCCCCGCAAATACCCCTCCTGCGATTCCAGCACTGCCAATAATTCCCATAAGGCGCTTGGACTGGGCTGCGTTTAGTATTTCATCCATAAGAGACCAGAACTGTATCATCAGGATCATACCGAAAATATCAAAGGCAATAAAGATAATGGGGTAAACCAGGGAAATATCAAGGCTGATTAGAACTCGAAATAAAATAGAAGTTGATATAAATGTGAATATGACCAGGCGAATTAAAACATCGCTTCGGAATCGGGCGACCAATCGGCGTTAGATATCTCCGCTGAAACCCAGAAATACTGCTCCGATTAGGTACATATACGTAAGATTTCGGGCAGGTACCTTGCTTAAAAATAACGTTTCAGAAGTGACACGCCCAATCATCAAGGTGGTTGTGGAAATAAATAAATACACAAAAGGCAGTAACCCTTTTTCAAAAAACTCCGAACCTAAGCCGGCCATTATCCATTTTTTGTTAACGTATCTCATTGAATTTCTGGAAATTTACCCGTAAACGTAATATGCCACTCTTATAATTAATGATGAGTCATACAGGTTTTTTTAGAGAAGAAGTTTCCGAGCCGAAGGTCAGAAATAATAGTTGACATAAGCATAGCAACTTCTGTAACAACAAACATATAGCATCTTATTTAGATTTACGATTACAGGAGAAAAAATGAGCGCACAGGAAAATGCACCCAAAAAAAGCAAACGAGAAGCAATATGGACGATAATTGGTCTTTTTTTAATAAGTTCGATAAGCGCAGCCTATGTTATTAACTTTCGTTTAAAAATGAAACAATTTCAAATTACTCCGGAACAACAGCAAGAGCTGTCAAAGCAAGAGCAGGAATTTAGAAAAACACAAACTTCTACAGGCAAAAAAAACCAAGAACAGTAAAAAATTCCGGGAATATGACGATATTAATATAAATCATGAAAAGAAAAAATCTGGTTCTTTTAAGTACTTTATTATGTACAACTATCTTCATCGGCATAATCTCGGATATCATACCTCAAGCGCGCCTGGACCACAATGTTCAAACGATCCAAAATGAATTAATCAGCAGCTATGAATCTACCGGATATGGCGATTATGAGCTTGATTTAATACATAAAAAGATAGCATTACTGATTCCAAAATTAAAAGATAAAATGGAAAAAGATGAAAATGGCGAAGAACGGCTGAAAATAGAAGTTACCGCTGGCGAAACCATACATAGTAATGGTGATCGATTTCTAGTTTATGGACAAGCTTATATTTACCCGTCCAGTGAAGCGGGAAAACTCAATAAAATCATTATGGAATACGTCAGGCAAACTGCAAGCGGGTACACTTATTCAAGAGAAAAACGTGAATTGATAAATCCATCTCCAGGCTTTAACGGCGAAAAATCCATAGATTCCAATAATGATATTATATTGACTTATTATTTTTCTACCGGCGAAAATGTTCCTTTTAAAAAAGTAAATGAAACAACTTTCAGCAATATTCAACGCCATGATAAAAAAATGAAACTAATCAAAGCTTATAAAGATTATTTACGAAAAACTCTTCAAGCGCTGGAATGGAACCTTACCAATATTGAACTTGCAAAAGTTATGGATCTTTTGTACATGCTTGAATTTGAATAATCAGAAAAACCAATACAAATTTGGAGCATCTATAATAAGAAATTATATTAAAAAATTTTTACAATTATTATTATACGGTAATCTCTACATTGGGCTTTTAGCGGGTTCTATCGCATGGGCGAATTCTTTAATTTTTGAATTTTTTAACTTTCAAATTATTATTTTTATTTTTTTTTCGACAACATTGATTTACAATCTTGATAGACTATTTTCCTTTTCTTCTGATTATGTAAACTCACCGAAAAGATCACAATATGTGAATCACAACTTTATTTTAATAATTTTCATTATATCAAGTTGTATCACTGGAATTTTATTTTTTTTAAAATTTTTCAATTTTATTTTTATCATCACTCTAGTTATATTGTTTTTATTAACTATATTATATTTATTGATCTTTAATAAAGAATTTGAGTTTATTCAAAAATTTTTACGAATCAGCGACAAAAGTATTTCATCACAAAGTATTTCAATATCTATTTTAAAACCCATTTTACTGGCTCTGGTATGGGCTTTCGCAACGATAATTTTACCTGTTTTTCATAATGGATATAAGTTTTCAAACGGCGTTTTCATTTTATTATTGATTCGTTTTATTGAATACGGAGTAAATGGAGTTTTATTTGATTATCGAGATACCGCTGGCGACTATAAAAATAAAAAAAATAATTTATTTCTTGCAATTAAACCCAAAAGCATATTTCTATTTGCAGTTTTATTCCTTTTATTAAATAGTGTTATCATTTGTTTTGCCGTTTATACTCATTTATTACCATCTGTACTGTTTTTTGATTTTATTGTCATTTTAGTTTATATTTTTCTCATTTGGAACATTCTTCATAATAAAATATTTATATATAAATTAAAATCTGGTCTTGATTCATCATTACTATACCCTCTGATCGTTGACGGGGTTTATTTTCTTCCGGCAATATTTACAATTTTAGTTTATTCAGCTTCTTAATAAAACCGTGGCTTTTCCCGATCAAAAAGCTTTATTTTTCCGCTGTCTGCGTCAACTTCTGCAGGATCCGTATGAATGATGATCTCAACATTTGGATGAATTTTTTTTAATTTAAACATTATATCTTCAATAATATCATGGCTATCTATTACTTTTAAATGTGAAGGAAGCTCAAGATGTAATTCCAGAAAATCAATATCGCCCGCTGATCTTGACCTTAGATCATGATACCCGATAATATCAGAAGATTGAGACTCAATAATTGTTTTTATATCTTCTCTATATTTATCAGAAATGTCGCGATCCATAAGAATATCAAAACTCTGTTTAAAAATGTTAAAACTGCCTTTGATAATAAAAATTGCAATCCCCAGAGCCGCAACAACATCAAGTTGATAAAAGGAAAAAAATTTGCCTAACAATAACGAGATGATAACGGCAAGATTACTCAATAAGTCCGAAACATAGTGGAGCCGATCTGCCGCAATGACCATGGATTTACTTTTCTTTTGAACCCAGTGTTGATACGAAACCAACCCAAATGTAAGGGCAATGCTGATGAACATAACATAAATCCCCGTATCTATATTTATAATTTCTGCCGGAGCAAAAAATCTTTGCAATGATTTATAAATTAAATAAACACCGCTGGAAAATATAAATATACTTTGTAAAAATCCTGCAAGGGCCTCTGCTTTTCCATGACCAAAACGGTGCTGATGATCAGCAGGTTTTTGCGCATGTCTGATTGCAAAAAAATTTACCGAAGAAGAAATAAAATCAAAGGCAGAATCCAAAGCTGAAGCAATGATAGCCATGGAATTCGTCGATACTCCAATAATGATTTTAATTGTAAATAATACACTGGAAACAGTTACAGAATAGGCTGCTGCCCTAATATTAAGTTTATTGGTTTGAACTTTGTCTGTTACAGCCATTTAACTACAAGCAAATTTTTAAATGACGTACTTTCCAGTATTTTATTTGTAAATTCTCAGGGCCAATGCTGCAGGATAGGAAAGAAAAGTACGACTTTTCATTGCACCAGTTTAAAAATATCTTGTTCAGATGAATCTAATTTCGTATAATGCCTGATATTATAAAAAGAGGTATATATGAATCACGTTATTAAAAGTACAATTTTTACCGGGATATTTTTTTTTATATCGATGTTTTTACCGTATTACGGTGAAAGCTCACCGACTCAAGCACCTCAAAACACAAGCAAAAATTTATCTGATCAAGAAGTAAATGAAAGAATTCAATTTATAAATTCATCGTTAAAAACAGGTGAAACCGGTTCGAGAATATGGTACTGGTCTTTTCTTGGTCTCTACAGTGCCGGTACGATCACTCAGCTGTCACTATACTTTGCAGCGCCAAGTATCGAACCGGTTGATCTTGTAAAAAGAGAACACTTTCGACAAGATATGATGATGGGTACCATAACAACAGCCATTGGAGTTCTAAGTCTGGCAATCAGCCCCATGCCGTCTATGTACGCTAGAAATGCTATCGAGAGCATGCCTGATGATACCATGGAAGATCGCATAGCAAAATTAAAAAAATCTGAAAAACTTCTTGCTGAAAGTTCAAAATGGGAAAAAGAAAGCAATTCATTGCTCATGCACGGATTAAATTTTGGTTTAAATCTTTCTGCAGGTTTGATCATTTGGCTGGCATTTCATCGTACGATCATTGATGGTCTGGTTACATTTGCCCCAGGTTTTCTTATTGGTGAAATACAATTATTTACACAACCTACAAAAGCTGTTAAAGACTGGAATAATTACGAAAATAAGTATTCACAAAATCAGGCAAGCTATTTACCTCAAAAAAATAATGACAATCTATGGCATCTGGCTGTTGCCCCTGGCGGACTCATGATTGTACGTCAGTTTTAATAAAAAGCAAAAGCCATCCAACAATAAATGATAACCCGCCCAAGGGGGTTATCATACCCAGCCATTTAATGCCGCTAATGGCTAAAGCATAAAGACTCCCTGAAAAAAGAAGTATACCAAGCGTAAAACACACTCCGGCAATGTTTAGAGAGTTTTTTTTATTTATAAATATTAAAATGCCTACGATAAAAATTCCTATTGTATGAAATATTTGATATAGAACAGCTTTAGCATAAATTGCTTGAGAATACTCATCAAGACTGTTTTTTAAGGCATGTGCGCCAAAAGCCCCCATCGCAACAGTTAACATTCCCGAAAGCGCGCCAATTCGAATCCAATAATTTTTATTCATGTATGTTTTATTTTAAACTGTTTCTTTGTTGTCAAGAACCTTATTGAATTATACGTTTTCTCATTAGTGTTCGGTTCATCAGAAATTTTCTCCAAATAGGGGTGTCTGCAAAGCAGATAGGTAATCAGGGCAATCCAGATTTGAAGTCTTACGGCATTTTCAGATAACCCCAGGAATTTTCTGATTTTTAAATTCTGTTTGAGCCACTTAAAGAACAATTCGATAGCCCAGCGTTTCTTGTATATTTCTCCAATTTCTACGGCAGATAATTCCTGGTGATAGGTGATCACGTCAAATTTTTTCATTTTTCCGTTCATCCAGAATTGTAATCATTCGGAGGCGCTCGCCATACTCCTTTGACTTATCGCCCATGAAGTGGATTACCTTTTCTTCAATTACTGCACCTTCGTTTATCGGGGTTGTCTTTAAAATGGCATAATTTATGTTTTTCTTGATGCGAATTACAAAAAAAGTGCCCTTTTGATGCTGTTATATAGCCATTTGGTGTCAAAATAGCCCCGATCCATCACATAAACAACCCCCTTTAAGGAGCTGAAAAAAATTTCAAATGGCGGTTTGATTCAAAATTCAAGAGCCGGTAATCATTGTGGCATCGGTAACACTCTTGAAGATTTATTGGGGATTACCGAGAATAATTTACCAATTCCAAACGCAGCAGAGTGGGAATTAAAACTCAGAGACTAAATACAAACGGCGTATCTAATATTTTTTCAACCAGCAATTTAACAGGCATGCCGCTTCAAATTATACTTTGTTTTCATATTCGTTGCAATTTTATTTTCTGATCTTTCTCATCTTGCTCAGTTGCACCTGCAACATGAAAAATGCAACTAAAGACAAAATATACAACAAACTTTAATCTTTTGCGCGTTAATTTCAAAACCTTGTATTCCTGGTTCTGCAATACTGCGGTAAACCATTTTTTACGAAAGAACAATCAAAAAACGATTATAACCACAATCTAATGCCGCTTTCGAGTCCATGAAACGTAGTATCATTGATGCGAAAATTATAATAGCCCGCAAAAATTTCAAATCGGTTAAGATGCACGCCAATACGGGCGCTTAACGTATTTACAATTAAATTGGGCGACTCCATATAACTGTCGCGAAATTGCAGTGAAATTGGATTAAAAGGGAACATTTGAACAAGCACGCCGAAAGTCGGCCCGCCTTCATCAATACCAGAACCCATCAGGTAGGTATAACCAACATGCCCGCTGACTGAAAAAGACAAAAATTGCATCAATGCCACATCCATACTTGCAAAATAATTGTTCAACAACTCGCCGGCATATCGATAGCCGCGGTATTCCGCAAAAGGCCCCATAATTCCAAAAAAGCGGGATTGCAGTGCCGCAAAGGCAATGGCGTGATCAACGTTCCATTTTCGATTGGGAGGATCCAATAAACCCGCGCCGCCTTCAAAATTAATAAAGAAATTTTTTGTGCCGGGCTGAAGTTCGGCATCCTTCGAAAAGTTATTTTTTATAAAATTAAACTCCTGGCTTGCATAGGGATAAAATGAGTAAACCGCTGCTGAATTCATCTCGAAAATTATTTTAAAAAGCTCGCCGATCGCCTTAGATTTTCTTTCGTCGTCTTCTCGTTTTTCACTCTCACTTCGATTGTCCGGCCTCGTTTCCTGTTTTTTTCGTTTTTTGGCAGTGTTGGCAGCGTTTGAAAACCCATGTTGGTTGGCTTCCGCTTCATGGCGTTGCTCCATTTTTTCAGTCTCGACTCGCTGTTTTACTCTCTGCTCATTTTCTAACTTTTCGCGATCTTGACGCTGCCTTTCTTTTTGAGTTTTATCGAGTTTTTCTTTTTCAAGACGTTCTTTTTCTTTGAGGTCTTTATCGAGCTTTTCTTTCTCTATACGCTCTTTTTCCTTGAGATCTTTATCAAGCTTTTCTTTCTCAAGGCGTCCTTTTTCTTTTAAATCTCGATCCAGTTTTTCTTTCTCAATACGCTCTTTCTCTTTTAATTCCCGGTCTCGTTGCTCATTTACCGATTTTTCTTTCTCTATACGCTCTTTTTCTCTGAGATCATTATCAAGCTTTTCTCGTTCAAGACGTTCTTTTTCTTTGAGTTCTTTATCAAGTTTTTCTTTCTCAAGCCGTTGTTTTTCTTTTAGCTCATTATCAAGCCTTTCTTTTTCAACTCGTTCTTTCTCTCTAAGTTCTCGCTCAAGTTTTTCTTTTTCTACACGTTCTTTTTCTTTTTGATCTCTATCGAACTTTTCTTTTTCAAGACGCTGTTTTTCTTTTAACTCTTTTTCTAATCTTTCTTCTTCAAGACGTTGCTTTTCTCGAATTTCATTTTGAACCCTTTCTTTTTCAAGGCGTTCTTTTTCTTCAGATTCTCTTTTTGCTTTTTCTCTTTCTTGCTTATTTTTATCGATTTCACTTTCATGATTATTTTTTTCAGAATTTTCTGATTGGTTTTTTTCATTCTTGGCTTGTTCATTAGCATTATCGGCTGGCTTGGACGTAATTATTCCCTGAGGGAAAAAACCGATGATTGCCGCCAAAAAAAGGCTGGTTAATGGTTTTCCGAAATTTCGCAAAAAAAGATTTTGGATTAAAAATAAATAACGCATAGAGATGAATTTTTTATTTATTTGCCAAACGGTCAACTCTTTCTTTCTCAAGGCATGTTTGAAAATTCGCTGGGTTTTTGACGGGATAGTAGGGCTCCGCCCCTGCTACAATATTTATTTTATTCATTATCGAATAAAGTTTTGAACACGTCAAATTCAACAAGGCATATTTTATTTTTAAAAAGCAGTTGCCCAGGAAAATCACGAGAAAAGTAAAAATTGTTAACAACCTGAAAAAAATCATATTTACGGGAATGAAGGGGATAAGAAGACATGGTGTAAAAGTGACACTTTTCACTGACCAGATAAAAATGTAAAAAATAATTGGATGAATAATCTAATGGGGAGATTAAAATGGAATTGAATTTTTTCAAGGCAAGCACAAACCAAACTCAAGTTTTGCTCGTTACCGAAAGTAGGCTTCCGTCCCAGGATAAACGAAGAGCCTCTAAAGTTTGGGAGAGCAATCAGGGGAATTCCTGTGTAAGTTTAATTGTGAACTCCGAGGCCCGCGATGTCGCGCCGAGTCTTTACCTTTTTGCATAACCTGTAATATATTAAGTTATACAAGTAATTGTTTTTGTTCCTTCTCTGAAAGTTTTTTTGCACTTTCAATAATTGTTTTTTTGTTAGCTTTATTTTTTTCGGACATTAAAAATTGAAAAACCTCCTTTCCTCCTCCAGCTCGGCAAGCTTCCCTTAAAGCAAAACCAACAGCTTTATAGACATTTGGAGCCTTATCCTTCATTAATGGGCGAGAAATTTCAATAGCCAACTGAGTGTTTTTTCTTTTTTTATGATTACCGGCAATTGTGGATATTAAAGCTAAACGTCGCTTCCAGACACTTCTTGATTTCAGCCATTTTTTCAGGGTAACAGTTCTCGATAAATCGTAAACAACCATTTCTCCTGATATCATACCACCCAACTGATCTGTCATCTCCCAATCGAGCAGTGAATCTGCCCAAACATCAATTTTTTTCCAAAGAGCTTTGTCAGTGTAAAAATCTTTAAAGCCGGTAATTAAAAATATATTCAATAAAAACAGCTCTCTCGTTACAGGGCTAATTGTTTTATCCATAAAAGAAGTAACCAGGTTTAAACTGATCGCTGGTATTTCTTTTTTTATTTCACGGGCTATACTTCGAATATCTGGAACCCGAACTCCCAAAATAATTGCATCGGTGGGAACAAAACCGGTAACTGTTTTTTTATAGTTTAAATCAATTTTTTTAGTTAATTTTTCAATCGAAATTTTCTCTAATTCCTTCAGATATTCATCATTGGTTTTTTTTGTGAAGATAGCATCCTGGGACATATTTAATCCTGCATATTTATAATTTTTAAAAAATCAAATTCATTTTATGTTTTTCTTTCGATGACTAAGTCATTTTTAAATAAAACCTTAAAAACATCTGCTGGTTTATTTAAAACTGCTGGTGAAATCCACCAAATTTTTAGAGGTTCCCAGACATACAATTTTGTCGTTTTTTTCAAAAACAGTCTGCGGGTGAGGCGCCATGAGCACAACCGGTTTTTCGTTTTCACGTCCTCTGACAATGCTGATTACATAAACCTGGTATTTACTTCGAATTTCAAGATCAATAAGACTGGAGCCTATAAATTCAGGAGGACACGTAATCTCAATAATGCGAGTATCCGGAGTAACTGCGATTTCGTTTACAAGATTTGGAATCGTAAGTCTCTGCACCATCCGTTGGGCGATCTCATTTTCAGGAAATATAACCCGGTCAATTCCCATAATTCGCAATACCTCGGCCTTTTCTTCGGAATCAACCAAAGCTATTATTTTTTTTATTTTTGTTTTTGTTTTCAAATGATTAACGATCAAAACGGTCGCTTCAAAAGATTCTCTTAGACCAATAATAACGACGTCAACTTCAAAAGCTCCGTTATGTTCAAGTGCGTCCCAATCCAGAAGATCGGCACAAACAGCTTTATCAATGTGCATCGAAATTTTTTGAATCAATGATTCGTTTTTGTCGACAGCGATCACTTCAGCGCCATGTTCATACAACGAAATTGCCGCCTGATATCCAAATTTACCCAAGCCTAGAATAGCAAAAGATTTGTGAATTTCCTGGCCGTTAATAATTTCATCCATAAGTATCCTCTTATTAATTTTATATACTGTTACCCGATCATGATATTCTCAACAGGATATTTATGCATTAGTTTTTTTTGCTTGCCGATAACGCTCGACACTAAAACCAAAAGCCCTACCCTGCCGGCAAACATGCAAAACATAAGAATATATTTTCCATAATTACTTAAACCCGAAGTTATTCCAGTTGAAAGTCCTACAGTACTCAACGCGCTGACAACTTCAAATAAATGTTCTAAAAAACTACCCCGTGAGTCTCTCGGATCTATACCGTAAGTTTCCGCAACCTGTAGTAAAGTAACTGCGACAATCATGGTTAAAAAATAACAAAAAATAATGGTCACCACTTTTGCAACATCTGCATAACTTACACTGCGATAATACATTTCAACATTATCTCTTTTTTTAAAGCTTGATTTTAAAAGAGCCGTAAACACTGAGGCGGTTGATGTTTTTATTCCTCCGCCGGTTGAACCTGATGAAGCTCCGATGATCATTAAGACTATTATAACCAGAAGCGACATATTTGTTAACTGCCCTGTAGGAATTGTATTAAAACCTGCGGTTCGACTGGTGACACTTAAAAATAATGATTCAATAATCCCTTTGAATACAGTAAAATTTTTAAGCGAATTATGCAATTCCAGAAAATATATGACAATTGTTCCTCCAAAAATCAGCCAGGCTGTTGAATTTAGCGTAACCCTGGAATGTAATGTCAATCGTACCTGCCTGGATCGTAACCTTGCTTTAAAATATTCATAGATATCAATGATCACTAGATACCCAATTCCACCGATAATTATAAGCAGCATTATGGTAAAATTTACAGTTAAATCCAAATTATATGCAAGAAGATTACCGCTAAACAAAGAAAATCCAGCATTACAAAAAGCAGAAATCGAATGGAAAATCGCCAGCCATAGAGCGGTATTAAAGTCATAGGCCCCTAAAAATTTAAAAAATAAAATAAAAGCGCCGATAAATTCAATGATAATAGTAAAGGTTATGATTTTTTTTAAATAAACCATCGTGGGCACTTTATATAAATAACCGAGAGTTTTATTACTGGAATCTACCTGACGAATATTCAGTTTACCTGTAAATGAAAGAGCAAGCCAGTTAGAAATTGTCAAAACGCCTAGTCCGCCAATTTGTATCATTATCAGCAAAATGATTTGCCCCGTTAAATTAAGACGCGACGAAATATCCATCACGGTTAAGCCCGTTACACATACCCCGCTGGTGATGGTAAAAAATGTATCGGTCCAGTTTCGATCAGTATTTGAATTTCGATAGCCCAGCATATAAAGCAAAATACTGCCGACGCCGATCACCATTAAAAACCCGACAACAATTCGAATCGAGGTTCGCTTCATCTCTGTGAATAAATAAAACTGGGCCTCCATCGCATAGCAATTTTTCGTCAACCATCATAAACATTGAAAATGTTATATGGACAACATTAAAATATTTGATCATTGAACCATGAAGAAAAACCGCATAAGAATTGACATGATCACTACTCTGATATTTTTGCCGTGAAAACATTTTATAAAAAAGGATTGAGAAAAATGAAGAAACTTATTAAAATTTTAGCAGCCGCGTTTTTTTTTAACATGGCAGCGTTGTATGCGCAGGGCGCAGAACATGAACCGAAGAAAGATGCTCATGAAGAACATCAACAGCATGAGGAGCACGCTCATAGCCACCATCTTTCTTTATTTTTAGGAGTGACGTCCGAATTAGAAAAAAATGTTCATGCCTTTACCGCAGGTTTAGACTATGAATATAGATTGCCTTTTTTAAACCGTTTACTTGGTGTTGGGGCATTAACTGATTTTGCTTTTTTCCCTGAACAAACCAATGCTATTTTTGCAGGTTTCGTTGGAATACACCCAATTGGCGGTTTAAAAATATTACTTGCCCCAGGTGTTGAAACGGTATTTGGATTACATCCTCACACAGCATTTTTAGGACGAGTAAGTCTGGGATATGATATAATGATCAGTAATTTTTCAATTACACCAATTGCAAGTGTTGACTACATTCCAGAAACTAAAGCAGTTTCACTTGTATACGGATTATCTGCAGGAATTGGATTTTAACAACCAAGAGATTTGATGTTGTTTATTTAGGGGGGTCTAAAAGCTTCGTATTTTGTTTTCTTACGATTTTTTAGATAACCCCCATTTTAAGATTTAAGGTACGGCAGTAATTCTTGAAAGGCCTGTTCTTTTTGAATAACGCCGGTTTTTTTAATTGCTTTTCGAAGTATTGTCTCCCAGTTTTTTTCAGGAATATCTTCTTTCATTTGTTCAATGATTTCATAAATTTTAACTTCTTTTGTGCAGTTAAATATCTGGTCATCATTGTAAAAAAATAAACTTGCGAGATTATCGATGTAATATCCCGCAGGATTTTTAGCTTTAAAATTTTCAGTTTTTCGCTGAATAACCATATCTTTTTTTTCGGTTCGACGAAGTTCCCTTTCGCGTCTTTCGATGTCTGTTCGTTTCATAATTACCCTGCTGGATATTGAATTATATTGTTATGCGCTGTAAATATCTAAATATGGCAGCTTTTTCAAAATTGACAAATAAATTATACTAAAACCAGCAATCCGTATTAAATCATCAAAGAAAGCTGTCTCAGTTTATAATTTAGTTTTCAAGATAATGATCATTTTCCCATATCTTTCGACTTATACAATACTATCGCCATCAATACCGCCATTACAATGAATCCGGCTATAAAAGAAATTTTACCATCTTGTTTTGACGGTTGTACCTGTTTTAAACCTTCTTCAGCAATTGTTTTATTTTCACCAGAAACGTCTGCCTCCTGATCATTTGCCGCAATCCGTAAATCTTGAACATGCTGCTTTTTCACCCTCTGATCTGATAACAAATTGCCAACAGATGCAAAAACAAAACAGGGCAAAAGTACTGCTGTAAATATAAACAGTTTTTTAAAATTTTTCATGTAATCTCCTTAACGTCCTAAAGTAATTTCAAAATAATACTTTAATAAAGTTTGATGCAAATTTATTCGATAAATTGTCAAGAATTATCAGTTTACATCGGCACCTTGATTTCTACTACGTAATTATATATGAAAGATCAAGACAACTCTTCAAATTCAAAAGAAACATTGCCTGAACGCCGCGTGTTATGGAAAATCAGCCTGATAGGAACAATCATTATTCTGGGTATCGCACTGATCAAACTTTTTCTTGAAAAAAAATAATTTATCATTTTATCTGCAATACAAGAAAGGAAGTAGAACGGCTATTGCTAAATATATTTTCAAACCGGCGCCATGTCTCCAGCGTGCATATAACAAGATCATAGTTACCAAAGAAATCCAGGTTTAAACTTGATTCATCAATTGTATCAAATTTATTCTGATTTTTTTCTTTACCTATGCCTGTTTTTTCTAAATTTCCAATAAACAGTGTTAACATATTTTTTTGTTTTCTCCATTCATGATTTAAAGTTACCATAAATGCTGAAAACCGCTCAATCTCGGATTCCTCTGTAAGAATCAATATATCTTTAACCTCATTAAATCCCGAATCGATCAATACCCCTGTATTACATGTCGAATAATCGAGAATTTTTTTAATTTTCCCTCCCAGTAAATTGTTAGAAAAAAATGATCGAGCAGCGCCAAGAAGAAGTAAATCTGAATTTAAATATATGGTTTGTTTTATAATTTCAGCGGTAACATGATCTGTAACCCTGTGTAAGTTCTTTAATTCAACATTTAGCTTCTGGGATGCCTTGTTTATATTTTCAAAACTTCTATTCCTGAAAGTGGTTGTTTCATTTTTATTAATTGAAAAATACGGGGTTATGTGCAATGCCGTGAAACTTGTATCCTTATTGACTTTTGGAGTAATCGCGTAAATCATATTAAGCAGTTTTACTCCCATTAGAGGATCAGCAAAAGATAACAGTATATTCTTCATTTTATGCTGAATTCGTACATGCCCATCATGTTCTTTAAAAAGACGTTGTATGACACTAAGGAGTGGTCCCGTTAAAACCGTTGTTAAAAGAGCAACTGCGACCATGATGGTAAAAATATCTTCAGAAAGAATACCCAGATCATAACCGATATTAAGAACTATTAATTCCATTAATCCGCGAGTATTCATAAGTACTCCGATCGAAATGGAATTCTTGAGGGTTTCGCCTGTAATCAGGGCTGCAATGGCGCTTCCGCCAATTTTTCCTGCAATAGCAAGCCCCAGAATTAAAAAAAATATAGAAATTAAATCTCCGCTTAATAGACCAATGTTTGTCCTAAGACCTGTATAGGCAAAAAACAGTGGAAGAAGAAGCACCATGCTAAAATCTTCAATTTTCTCTACAAATAATTTTTTTAAATTACTCTCCTTGGGCATAATCGCGCCGACAAGAAATGAACCAAAAAGTGCATGAATACCAATCGATTCCGTAGTTAGCGAAGATATTAAAATAATCAGAAATATAATAGTCGTTGCTCCTTTTGTTAAATTTTCTTTAGAAACATACACACGACCGGCGCGTTTTAAAAGAGGCTTAACAACATAAATCATCGATAAAATAAAAACTATGGAATATAAAAAGGTATATAAGGCATGTTCAAGACTTGAGCTATTTGCAATGGCGACAATCAATGTTAAAACAGGCCATGCCGTAATATCATTGATCGCTGCCGATGTTATAGCCATTGTACCAAGATGTGTTTTTGTTAAACCCCGCTCTTGAACAATCCTGGCAAGAACAGGAAAAGCCGTTATGCTCATTGCAATTCCAATAAAAAGCGAAAACGACAAAAAGGAAATCCCTTCAGGCGAATGGGACGGATAAATCCAAATTGCAGAAAGTACACCTAACATAAAAGGTATAAGAATGGCCGAATGGCTAATTACCAAAGCAGACTGTGCGCTGCGACGAAACAAAGTGAGGTCGATCTCCATTCCAATAATAAACATAAAAAGGCAAAGACCAAGTTGGCTTAAAAGCTCAAGCGTAGGAAAACTGCTTACAGGAAAAAGAACTTCAAACAACGAAGGAGAAATCCAGCCTAAAAAAGATGGTCCGAGAAGAATTCCGCCAAGAATTTCTCCAATTACCGAAGGCTGCCCTATTAATCTAAAAAGATATCCAAAAATTCCGGCTAAAGTTAAAATAATGATGATTTGAATTAATGTAGTGTGAAATCCATGATCTGATGAAATGAGTTTTTTCTGCATCTTTTCAGGAGCTTCATGTGATGAATTTTTTAATTCCCCTGAATTTGGTGACTCGACAACATCTTTGATTTTATTTTTTATTTTTTCAGAATTTAAAATATGAGTTGATACCTTGCTTTTAAAGATAATTTTATCGCTTTCCAATTCTTTACCTTGAAATTCAACAAAAAGTATCGTTCCTGCGCTAAAAACGATCATTAAAAAATAAAAAACAATATATTTTGCCCGCACAGATACCCACTTATAATCAAGTTAAATCGCGTCAAATAGTAAACTGATGTTCTGTCAGAAGTCCGGCAAATTTAAAATCAAATTTTTTAAGCAAAATCAGGCTATCTTTTTGAAAACACATTTAATTGATGCATCGCATTGCGTCTGCTTTGCTGACAGAAAATCTCAAAAAAACCACAATGTCCAGCAACAGTTAACTGATATTCTTTCAGTTTCTTATAACCACGGGCGACATCACTTCAACGTTATCTAGTTGACTATATACCAGTTTACAAATTTATGATAACCATGAGCAACTTAATCAATGAACTTAAAGATGACCATATAAAACTTGCTTTAAAGATCAATGAAGTAAAAGACATTGGAATTAGCAGCGATGACGGACGAAAACTGCTGATTTCTATAAAAAATGAACTCCTTAATCACTTAAAAAAGGAAGACGAACAATTGTATCCACGATTAAAGGAAATTGGATTAAAAGATCCAGATGTTCAAAAAACTTTAGATACATATGCCCAGGATATGAAAGTAATTACAGAATTTGCAATGGATTTTTTTGAAAAATATTCACACACAAGCAACAGCATTGATTTTTTTAAAGATATAGGACGTTTGTTAGGCGCATTAAGAGAACGAATGAAAAAAGAAGAAGGCGCTTTATATACAATATATGACAATAACCCGTCTTGATTGCATATTGCATGATTGATTGATTCTATGCGTATGCCAACGACCACCCCCTGTCGGAACGCTGGCATTTAGATGTGTAGCGCACCAAAACTACATAATGATCAAAAAATTGCTCCCCCCTACGAATAAATTATTTTTAGCTTTATAAATATTTACACTCCCGATAAGTCCAAAATTATGTCACATCAATACAATGAGTTATGATGAACAAATCAATTGACCTTCATTAAAACCAGCCTCCAGAAACTTCGTGTCTACGGCGGGTGTATATTGACAATCTTCTTAAAATAAAAAACATGAGTGAAAACTTACAAAGACTACTTGATTTTAAACGCAGTTATGAAACTCCAGATAAAAAATCTATAAATTCCGGCTGGTATTTTCATGACAACAGGCTCATGACTAAGGCTGAATTAAAATTATCTTCGGCAAATCAACCAGGCAATCACTCTTCATCCAATGACACATCGCAGCCAATCCACATTTTATCAGGAATTGAAAGTAATGGATACAAATGCTCGTCTTTAAAAGATCCTTCCTTATTAAAATCCTATCATGAATTCTGGAATTTGCTGGTTGAACATCACTCAAACCCTCTGAGTTCACTAGTACTTTCAAAAACCATGCTATTGCCTCACCAGGTTCAGGCGGCCATTCAGGTAGTGGAATCTCTTCAGCCTCGCGTTTTAATTGCCGATGAAGTCGGACTTGGTAAAACCATTGAAACAGGTCTAATTATAAAAGAACTTATCTTAAAATATAACTTCAACAAGGTATTGATAGCGGTTCCTGCTCCTTTGATGTTTCAGTGGAAAGCCGAACTTTTTGAAAAATTTAATGAAAATTTTACAATATTAGACGGGGCAACACTTCGCAAATATCCGGATATTTTAGATCGCGAAGACAAGGTTATCGTTTCAATAGATCTTTTGAAAATACCAGTCTATTGGGATCGATTTATAATGAAAACTTTTGATATTGTTATTTTTGATGAAGCTCATCGGCTGCGAAAAGATTCTGCCAAAGCAACCAGAGCCTATCAGTTTGCCGAAAAAATTTCACAAACCTGCCGTGCGCTTTTATTACTTACGGCAACCCCTTTTCGCGGCAAGCTCGAAGAAATTTTTTACCTTATACATTTAATTGATCCCGATATTTTAGGACCCTATCATTCTTTTTATGCCGACTATGCTGAATCTGCCGGAGAAGGCTTAAAAGAAAAACTGGCGCCGGTAGTGATCCGTCGTCGTAAAATTGAAGTCGGCGGTTTTACCCGACGTTTTGCGCGAACCGTAAGATTTAACCTGGATACACTGGAACGCTCATTTTATGACGCAGTAACCGAATATGTAAAAAAAGAATACAACAGGGCAATAGAATCAACCCAAAACGTTAAAGCCTTCGTAATGATCATTTTTCAAAAACTTCTTGATTCGTCTTCATATGCTCTTTTAAGCGCTCTTGAAAAAAGAAAAGAACGGCTTGAGCAAATGTACTATCGAATTAAAAATGTTGATAAAAATTCCGATCTCAGTATTTTCGATGACGAAGATTTGCTCAACATCCTGGATGATGAAGACGATGCCGAAATTCATAAAGGCGAGTCTGATCAGGTGTTTAACCCTGAAGAAGTCCGTCAGGAAATTTTATCGCTAAACAGGCTCATCCACCTTGGTAAAAAAATCGAAGTCGACATGAAACTTAAAATGCTTGTGCGCTCGATCAATAACATGCACAAAGAAGGTCACAAGAAAATCATTATTTTTACACAGTTTGTAAATACGATGAAGTATATTGCAAACCATTTGCGAACCGATTTTTCAGTCACGGTTTTTCACGGCGGACTTTCGGCAAAAGAAAAAGAAGACGCCATTGTAGAGTTTTTTAACAAGACGCAGGTCTTAATTTGTACCGAGGCCGGAGGCGAAGGTCGAAATCTTCAGGCGGCATCGGTTTTAATCAACTACGACCTGCCCTGGAGTCCTTTAAAGATAGAACAAAGAATCGGTCGTATTCACCGGTTTGGGCAAAAAAGCGACGTCTACATCGTCAACTTCGCGACAAAAGACACCATTGCTGAAAAGGTGCTTGAAATCATCGAACGTAAAATTAAACTTTTTGAAGATGCTTTTGGAGAGTCTGATGTCTTACTGGGTACTTCTGAAGATGATTCGACATTTGATAAAAATATCCGAAATCTGTTAAACGAAAAAAAAACAGTTCTTCAAATCGAAGAAGAAATTGAAAAAAGCTCAAATATTGCTAAAAAAAATATTAAAAAAATTGACTCCTTGCTGACAACGGAAGTTCTTGATTTTAACATGTCGGCCTTTAGCAAAGCTCTTAAACGTAAAGAAAACATAAAAGATTACGAAAAAACAATCCGTACCATCATTAAAGCCTCCCACCTTGCTGAGATAACGTCGGATAAAACCCTTTTTTACGAAAAAGGCGATTTAATGACCTTTTATCATAACGGAGAATTTCGACAGGGCTCTTTTGATTTTGCCGTATCAGAAGAAAACAGCGCGATCGACTATTTAACAATCGGACATCCCATCGTAGATAAAGTTTTACACGGTATTTCCACTTCAATAGAAAAAAATTCAGCTTATTATATCCAGGCAAATAAGCCATCGGTTTTGGGTTACTTTCAAGCTCAAATTCATCTCGACCGCGTTTATAATCGTTTTTATACAATCTTCTACGACAAAACAACCGGTGAAATAAGTTATACTCAACCAGTTGTTTTAAAAACAGGGCAACTTTTGCAAACGTTTACAAAATTAATTCCATTTGATGAGATTAAAGAAGATCTGACAAAAATACTTTCTGTTTTGCAAAATAAAATCATTGAAGATGTAGAAAAAATCCAGCGAAAACTCGACTACGGCGTAAATTACTGGAAAAAAAACCTTCAAAATTCTCACATCTACAGAGAAAAAGAGCTTATGGAAAAACTGGAAGTCCAAAAAGGCAAAGCAAAATGGTATGGCGAAGATAAAATGGTGGGCGCCATTTCAAGAACCATAAACCAGCAAAAAGACGAAAAAAAACGATGGTCTAATAAAATTTCACAACTTGAAAAAAACCTTAAACCCAGAATCGACCTGAACATTCGACATTTACTGATTTATGGAAAAGATTAAAAAGGAACCGTTTTACTTTCTTAAACAACAATAATGAGAATTTCACACTTATGAAATATTAAATTCTTTAGTTAAAAAAACTTTACTCTTTAGTTAAAAAATTTTAAAGCTTTAGTTAAAGATATTTTATTCTATAGTTAAAGAAATGAAAACCTTCGTTTAAGAAATTTTGCTTTTTCGGCAAAGAATTAGAAATTATAGTTAAACTTTTTTAAAACCTTCCTAAGGAAATTTAAAACCATTATTAAGAATTTCAAAAGCTTCACCATGATTTTTAAAACGACCATAATAAATTTTATATTTTTCAATCATACCTATTTAAGAATATAATGATTTAAATTATACCAGGATGTATTTATGGTTTTAAAACCTCATGTTCGAACTTTAGATGAAACATCAGAAAAAAGTAATTTACATTTACAATACAAGAACATATCTTTGTAAAGAGATTGTATGGCAAAAAAAACAAGAACAGTTTATGGTTGCACTTCCTGCGGCGACACGTTCATTGCGTGGATGGGGCAATGTCCTTCGTGTAAGGCATGGAACAGTTTTGTAGAAACCACCGAAGATAAAACATCTGAGACTAAAGCGGAATCATCCCTATTAAATCCTGACAAAGAAATTTCAAAACCTGTTTCTCTTGGCTCCATTCAAAGAGAAAACTTAAGTCGCGTATCGACAGGCATTGCTGAAATGGATAAAATTTTAGGCGGAGGCATGGTAGCAGGTTCTGTTATTCTCCTTGGAGGCGAACCAGGTGTAGGTAAATCGACACTGCTTCTGGCATTTGGCAAATCCGGAAAAAAAATATTGTACGTTACCGGCGAAGAAAGCGCCGATCAAATTCACGCCAGAGCTCAACGCATTGGGGCATTGTATAAAAATGTAACCCTGCTGCAAGAAACTCGGCTTGACAATGTAATTGCGGCAGCCATTGAATTGCGCCCTGAAATTATTCTCGTTGATTCCATTCAAACCATGAATGTTGATTTATCAAAAAACATGAGCATTGGCAGCCCCGCGCAACTGAGGGCGGCGGCCTCTGTTTTAATTGATCACGCAAGACAATACAACATCCCGATTTGCATGACCGGCCATATTACAAAAGACGGTCAGATCGCCGGTCCAAAACTTCTCGAACATTCTGTTGATGTTGTATTATATTTTGAAAACCAGCGGTTTGGTCAATACAGGTTTATTCGATCCACTAAAAATCGTTTTGGTTCAACGGGTGAAATTGCTGTTTTTGAAATGAGCGCTGAAGGTTTGCGTGAAATCTCAGGAGAGCGTAATTTACTTCAAATGCAGGATGTCGGCGGCGTCGGCAGTATTTTGTTTCCGCAGGTCGACGGTTCACAGGTCATGTTGGTTGAATTCCAGGTACTGGCAACTCCTGCCGCATTTTCCAGCGGACGGAGAATCGGCGAAAATATCGATATTTCCAGAATACATATGATTGCAGCTATTTTAGAAAAATATTCTGGTTTTAATATAGGCCAGTCCGATATTTTTGTACGCGTTCAGGGGGGCGCCCATATGAACGACAGCGGTGGAGATCTTGCCCTGTTGTTGGCTATGGCCAGCAGCTTTTTAAACACCGAGCTTCCTTCTCGCTGGGCGGCTGCCGGTGAACTTTCACTGACAGGCCGAATCAGACCATGTTCACAGCTTCTAACGCGTAGAAAAACCTTGTTATCACATAAAATTCACAACGTATTGTGGGGAGGCCGCATAGATGCATCTGCATCATCTGCAGATAAAATGATGTCAAAGGAATATTTTTTTGATGACGTTAAAACCTGCATCGAAAAAACATTTCAACGAAAAGCAATATAATTAACCGATCTGCAAAATTTAAATATTCAAGGTATGGACTTGACACTTTAATTAATGTATTTCAAAGAGACATCTTGTTTAAAAAGAATTACATATTTATCTGTATTTTATTTTTTTTAACAATCCAGACAATTTTATTTTCGAGTCCATTTTTAAATAGAAATATTATATCCCTTGATGAAAAAATTTCCACCTATGATATTTCTGGTAATCTTTTGTTTTACCATGATAAATCAAATGCCTTAAAGCTAAGCGACATTTTAAAACCTTCGATTCAAGAGCAATTTTATTCTATTAAAATAAATCCTCCTGTTTTCACCTTCAGCAATGATTCGATATGGGGTAAGTTTACCGTTAATAACCAGGATCTAAAACTCGAGAGATACATTTACATTGATTATTATAACATTCAAAAACTGCTTTTCTATATTCCGGATATTAAAGGAAACTATCATGAGATTAAATCAGGTAAAGCAATTTCTGTTTTAGAGCAAACCATTCATGACAGAATGCAAATTATACCCATTCAATTATTTAAAGGTGAGAATACAATATATTTTAAAATTAACTCGACCTCAGACTCTTATGAATTTCCTGCATATCTGGTTGATGGTTTTGGCCTTGCTTCTTTAAAATCAAAAAATAATGCCCTGCTTGCCATTTTTGCAACAATTTCTACAATGCTCATTTTAATAAATCTTATAATATTTTTTATTCTTAGAGATAAATCGTATCTTTATTTTGTCATCAATTCAATTTCATTTACAAGCCTTATTCTGGCGATCAATGGCATTCCACAGTATATTCTCATGCCCGATCATTATAAGATCACTTACTGGATTATTAAAATTTCTGCGATAATATCTTTTTTGTCGTCTCTGTTGTTTGCTGTATATTTCTTGAATATCAGGAACAAGTCATATAAAGTGTATAAGGTTTTAATGACTGTATTCTGGGCTGCTGTTTTAATTACAGTATTAACGCCATTTTTTTCGATTTTTTCATTTAACTTATTTTATTCTTTCGTAATCTTGTGCAGTTTATTTATTCTTGGTTTTAGCTTAAAATATTTTAAAAGTGATTCTCTTTCACGATACTTCATTTTTGCCTGGGGCAATCATCTCGTTCTTTTAATTTTATTTAGTTTAGTGATCTTAAATTTTACAGATACACATATCCGGATAACACACCTTATGATTGGCAACAACCTGGGAGGAATGCTTCTAAGTTTTGCCCTTGGTCAAAAATTTAAAATAATTCTTCAGGAAAAAAAAGAGCTAGAAAAAAAACTTGTTCTGGGCGAAAAACGGGAAGAATCTTTAAAAGTCCTGGCTGATCTTGATCCGCTTACCGGAATCTATAATCGTAGAAAACTTGATTTTGAACTTTTAAAACTTACAGAAAACATTGACTTTAAAACTAGCACATTTTCTTATGTCTTGATCGATCTCGATCACTTTAAAAAAGTTAATGACGACTTTGGACATGATATGGGCGATCATGTGCTAATCCAATTTTGTCATCTTGTAAAAGAATCAACAAGAAAGTCTGATATATTTTGCCGATATGGAGGAGAGGAATTTGTATTAATCCTCAATAACACAAAAATCAATGATGCAAAGAATGTTGCAGAAAATCTTCGAAAACGAATATACCAAAAACTAATCATTGGAAAAAAACGACACGTAACCGTTAGTATTGGAATCAGTGAATTTAAAAAGGGAGATAATCTGGATTCCATTTTTAAACGTGCTGATTCGGCCTTATACAAAGCCAAAAATAATGGACGAAACCAGGTGGTTCAAGGAAAATAATTCATACTGCAAAAATATTTATGGAATTGAAAACAATGATGCTGCGTGTGCCAATATGTAAATTTCGTTGGGACTGTCTAAAAAGTCTCACCGCAAAGGCGCGAAGGGCGCAAAGTAAAGAAATAAAGGGATTTTTCTTATCCTTTTCTTTAATTCCTTTGCGTTCTTTGCGTTCTTTGCGTCTTTGCGGTTCAAATTTTGACTTATTAGACAACCCCAACGAAATAATAAAAAACCATCCTTGTTTATAAAACGCTTACAGCCAGTTTTGAACTTTATGCTCTGCAACGAGATCTACAAAACCGTCATAATTGATAACTTTTATTCCGTTAACAGGATTGTTTATAGCGCGCGCTTTTAAATCAGCCTGCAGTGCATATACAGGATTGGTTTTTAAAAGCCTGGCAATTTCTGGTTCAAACTTCGTACCGCTTTGAGCCGCATATACTCCGTCTTCATAAAGTAAGACAGGTTCTTTTGCTGCTGCAAACTCGAAAACAAGATCAAGCGACTTACTGCTAAACGGGGATTTATTAATTGTGTGTAACATATTTTCTCCTGCAATTTTTCAACACGGAAAAACCGCGTGTTGCTCATTCATCATCGCATTGATTTCTTTAGATGTCTTTACCTCTACAGGAACAATTAAATCATCAACCGTCATACCGCGGTCTTCCATGGATTTCTTGTCGACATAAAGTTTTTCGATGTCATAACCTTCCAGAGTTCGGTATGTTTTTACAAACCCCTTGATTCCCAGTTCCGATGTATCCTGATCTTTTTTGATGTTATACACTCCATCGCCAAGAAATACAAGCGATATGTCTTGTTCATATGCGCCTGAAATTAAAATAAATTCCAATCCTTCATAAGGATAAATCGACCCATGAGGCGGTTTCTGCATGACAAACATTATTTTTTTAGGTGTTTCAGCCATAGTTTTCTCCTTAGGCGCCAAAAGTGATCATTCGATCGGCATTGAGTGTCATATCGACCAACTGGCCAAGCCCCGAAATCCGAATGTTTGGCGCAAGATTCGAATCAACAATACCCCTGCGCTTGCCGGCGGCAATACATACAACGATGTCAACGCCTTTTGCGCCAAGCTCAGACCATCTCTTTACAATATTACGGTCGTCAGTTGGCGGATCCATCAGCTTTGTAGCGTTTAACACACCGTCGTTATAAAAAAACACACCGGATATTTCATGCCCCTTGTTCATCGCGGCAGCGATAAAATTATATGCGCTGTCCCCTGCTTCATGGTTGTAGGGTCCATCAAGAACTAAAATTCCAAACTTCATGTACATTACCCCATTGTTTTATATAAAAAACTGCATATCGCTTGAAGAGCCTATTTCCAATGCAGTTGCAGCGCCGGCAAATTCAATACCGTCAATAAAATCATCTTTTGTATATCCAAAAACATCCATAGTCATTTGACAGGCGATCATTTTGACGCCGGCTTCTACACATATATCTCTTAACTCTGGAATGGACGCTACACCATGATTTTTAAACGTTTTTTTAAGTAGCAATGTTACGAAGTTATCGAAGAAAGGAACATTGTTAATGACCAGATTCGGTATTGGCCAGTTTATACCTTGAAACCATTTTGGGCCAAAAGGCATTTTCATTGGCATAGCAGGATTGGCTGTCGGAGTCGCTTTCATGTTTAAATCCTTTAACAAAAGATTTAAGCCGTAAAAAGTAAAAAATATACTCGTCTCCATATCAAGAGCTGCTGCGGTGGAACCTAAAATAAAAGGAGGATATGCCCAATCTAAAGTACCTTTTGAAGTGATCATCATAAACTTTTTTTGTGCTGCCATTTTACTACCCTCTTATCCTTTTTGAATAAAAAATACATATTCGCCATTGCCTTCACTCTTGTCTACAATGGGATTTCCAGTGCGACGCGACCAGGCGTCCATATCATTACACGATCCCGGGTCAGTGGCTGTTACTTTTAAAACGTCGCCTGCTCCCAGTGCATCGATAGCTTTTTTCGTTTTTAAAATTGGCAGCGGACAATTCATTCCGCGACAATCTAATTCCTGTTTTACATTCATTTCTTCCTTCCTCTCAATTTTATTTTTTAAATTTTTTGTTATACACTAAAATCAATAATATAAGTATATTACAATATCACAATATATTTATACGTCCTATATGTCAAGTTTTTTCCATTTATAAAATAGCGCCCTATCTACTGTAATCAGAATTAAAGATTTTCTACCAAAAAGCTCGATACATCAATAAGATTCCAATAAACATAATCCAAAATAAAAGTCCTTTTTTTAACGAAGAATGAGGAACCCTATATGATGCATATATTCCCACAGGTATTCCGCAAACGGCGCCAATCGAAAGCAGCAATAAAAGACCATAATCCAGATGCCCCATGGATAAATGTATTCCTCCGCCGACAAAAGATAAAATTAAACCGAACAATATATCGGTAGCAACGACCTGACGTGGTAATAATGAAGTTGCTGCAAGCAACAACAATGTACCCATTGCTCCGGCTCCCGCTGAAGAAAATCCCACTTCCATACCGATTAAAAATGTAAAAAAAGGAATTATTTTTTTAAATGAATTACGATGTTGTAACTGCGGTTTTTTAACTGAATAAATCAAGTTAAGCAGGGCTGAAATAAAAACAATTAAACCAATTCCCGCAACAATAACAGACTTTACTTGCTGATTTTTTGAAAGACTGCCCAGGAGAAATGACCCCGCAATTACGCCAGGAATACCCCCCAAGCTCATCAACATAAGAATTTCGCCGTTAACCATTTTTTTACCTAAATAAGAAAGGCTCACGGGAATTTTTACAATTAAAGAAAATACCAGCGCAGTACCAATGGCCATTGCAGGTTCAACGCCTAAAAATAAAATCAATACCGGAGCTGTGATTGTACCTGCCCCCACCCCTGTCATGGCGATGGCCAATGAAATGATAAATCCGATTATGATCTCAACCATGTTTACTTTAAATCCTCGATAGTCAAACCCTCAAGTGTATTCGATATATAATCACGAATATCTTGAAAAACTTTTAACAATTTTTTTTCTTTATAAATCGGAGTCTCCGTATAAAAATATTTGCTGACGGCTTCTGTAGGCGCCAATGCTCCATCCATAAGACGAATGATTTCTGCCACTGAAATGCTTGCAGGGGTCCTGGCAAATAAGTACCCGCCTTTTGGACCACGTTTGCTTTTTACCACATTATGACTTTTCAAGGCAGAAAATAAATGTTCTGCATATTTTAATGGCGCTCCAGTTTCTTCACATAAAGTTTCCAGATCAACGGGAAACTCATTACTTTTTCGAGCCAGCGCCAGTAAAAGTAAAAGACTATATTCGCTTTTTGTGGTCATTTTCATATATTCCCCACCATATTTATATGAAATATTTTGTCAAACAAATATTGCCGGTTCACTATAAAATGGATCATAGAGCTGGAGAGCTTTAAAAAGCTAATTCTGATTGAATTACATCGTTAATTGGATTCTTTGATGGAAGTCATGTTTTTAAAAGATTGAATTATAATCAGGTAGCGCTCTTTGAAAAAAACTCTAAACCTGAACCACAAAAAATCCAGTTTTAAATACTTTAAATGTCTTAGTAAATATAATAGAATAATTAAAATTTATTAGTTAGAAAATATGACGCTGGATTTTTATTTTTGTAAAATCCCGCCTAAATCTTAAATACAAAGTTAACTCTAATTGTGTATACTGCGTATAACAGGTTGTTTACATTAAGCAATTTTATATGCCCCACTGATTTGAACCCAGGCGTCACCGGGTGAAGCTTGTTCACAAACCACTTTACATTTAATTTATTTTTCCATTTATACCAATACGCCGTCTCTGCAAAAAGTGAGAGCGAAAATAGTGATATTGCAAATATTGAAGATAGTTTAATGATTTTCATTTAATACTCCTTTAATTAATATTATTATAGAAGTGAAATTCTATATTTCAATAATTTTTTTGTAATTCGCTCCCCAACAGTCGAGTGACCGCCGGTTGTGGATCAATTAATACAACTGTAAATTTATACACCGTGATGTTTAAAGTAGAATGCCCCAATAGCAAGCGAAAACCAAAAGTTTCGGATATTTTCAAATTAACTTGTACTCCAAACATTTTCGAGTCCAGCGTTTAACAAATTCAGGGTTTGATAAAAAATAAAAATGAGCATAACCTGCGATTAAATTTTTATAGATAAAACCAGATTCGGCGTCTATGCTTCTGCCTTTTAAATGATATGCCGATAACAATTGATTTTCATTATTTTCAGAATCCATTACTATATGCGATGAATAATGAAATTCATGACCGCGTATAATTTCACCCTCATGTAAAAGAAAATTACTTTTTAAACCTGTGATTTCACGATAACCAAGGGCTGCCAAACGACTTTGCATTATGACGCTGCCGGGTAAAACTCCCGTCATTGTATATTTTTTTTCATTTCTATCAACAATCTCTTTTGTGAGATACATAAAACCGCCGCATTCCGCAATTGTTGGCATACCCTTCTCTATCGCTTCTATTACTGATTTTTTAGTAATGAAATTTTTAGAAAGAACTCCTGCAAACTCTTCGGGAAACCCTCCTCCAAGATATAGACCAAAACAATCTTCAGGAATCGGTTCATTTTTTAACGGCGAAAAATATTCCAATTCCATACCAGATTGCTGCATGATCTGAAGATTTTCAGGATAATAAAAATTAAATGCGGCATCATGGGCAACCGCAACTTTCACAACGTTTTTATTGTTTGAAATGACATAGGGTTTAAATGCCTTTTCACTTTCTATTTTAATTTTTTTATAATCATTTTTTTCTTCTGAGTTTTTTTGATTAAAACCGGCCAGTTGTAAAAGTAATTCAAGATCAAGCGAATTCTCAATGAGTTCTGCGAGAAATTTAAATAATGAATTTAATTCTCCTCGTTCTATTGCCGGCAAAAGTCCTAAGTGTCTTTCTGGAATTTTTAATTTTTCGTCTCTCAGAATTCCGCCTATAAGAGGAATTTTACATTCCTTTTCAATGGCTTCTCTAAGTATGTCAAGGTGGTTTTTACTGCCAACCTTGTTTGCAATCACTCCTGCAATTTGAACCTTCTTTGAAAATAGCTGAAATCCCTTAACGATGGCTGCGGCGCTTCGAGCCATACTCCGTGCATCAAACACCAAAACAACAGGAGCATGAAGTATTTGACTGATTTCAGCAGAAGAGCCTTGATCGCTTAATGGGTTTCTGCCATCAAACAAGCCCATGACGCCTTCAATGATGGAAATATCTGAATTGTAAGAGTTGTTGAAAAATATTTGTTTTACAAGCGATGGTTTAACAAACCAGCTGTCTAGATTATGCGATATACGTTCAGTAACAGCGCTATGATAACCCGGATCAATGTAATCTGGACCGCATTTAAAACCCTGTACGGTTAAACTTCTTTTTTTAAGGGCCGCCATTATTCCGAGAGTAATAGTCGTTTTGCCAGCGCCGCTATTTGTACCGCCAATCACCAAACGAGGAAATAACTGGTGATTTGCAGTTTTCGAACGTTTCAAAAGAAAAAATCTCTCAGAGTAACCGCTATTTGTCTAATTCATCACAAAGATCGTATAACTTTTTTAATCTTTCTTTCTGAATACTTTCGGCAATCTTTCTAGCCGAATCTTCTTTACCCTCAAGGATTAAAGGAATAACTTCTTCTTCGCGTGTTTTCTTGAAAGCCATCCATGTTTCACGTAGTTCATTAAAAATAGCTTCTTTACCTGAAGGTGGGATCATTTTATTCAAAGATATAGTAACTGATTCTGCAATTTCTTTAGCTGATTTTTGCTGCTCGACTCCCCTTTTATTTTTATCCTTTAACATCGAAATTGCTGCATCACGAGCGCCGCCGATCTTTGCTTTTAAATCAGCAAATTCACCAGCATTTATAGAAACGGATGTGACTAGAAAACCGAATATCAAAAAACCATTCATTAATTTTTTCATTTTTTCCCTTTTTTAAATTTTTAAGTTATAGTGAAATACTCTATTAATCCAGAAGATTTTCATTTTCCAGAATTTCCGCCAGTTGTAGCTCATCGATAAACTCATTTTGATCAATATATCGTAGAGCAGCTGTACTGATAAATTCTTCTACAGAAAGGTTCTCCATTTCGGCATGACGTTTAATACGAACCATATCCTCGTCATTGATTTCTAATGTTATTTTAGGCATAAATACTCCGAGCGCTTCCTGTTTTTAATTGAGCCTAATCCAGATTTACTATAGTTCTACGACCTGTCAATGATTTACACTGAGCTTCGGACGGGTGCGCGTGTGTTAATTATTGTATCAAAGCAAATTCTTTGATTTACCGTTTAACTTGAGAATCATATTGAGTCATCATCATGAAATTGCAAGGTACATTTACGGCATTAATTACGCCATTTCAAAAAAATGAGCAGATAGATTATCCGGCTTTGAAAAAACTAATTGTTAAACAAATGTTAAACAAGGTTGAGGGTCTTGTTCCCTGTGGAACAACCGGCGAAAGCCCGACATTGACTCATGAAGAACACCGTGAAGTGATCGCTAAAACTGTTGAATGGGCAAAGGAAATTAATAAAGATACAACGATCATTGCCGGTACAGGTTCTAATTCTACGCAGGAAGCTGTCGATTTAACAAAATCGGCTGCCGCTGACGGAGCTGATTATGCCCTTGTTGTAAACCCATATTATAATAAACCAACCCAGGATGGTTTATATGCTCATTTTATGCGAATTGCAGAATCTTCGACCATTCCTGTGATCGTCTACAACATACCCGGAAGAACCTCTGTTTCGTTAAGTATTGATACAATTTCGCGCCTTGCCGAACATCCCAACATTGCTGGTATTAAAGAATCTACCGGCGATTTAGGTTTTATGGCGGAAGTGATTTTAAACACCCCTGACGACTTTGTTTTATTATCTGGCGATGATAATTTATTACTCCCAGTGCTTTCTATCGGCGGAAAAGGTGTGATCAGTGTTTTGTCTAATCTTTTACCGTTGAAAGTGGGAAACGTTTCTCGGTCTTTTTTTAGCGGAAATTACGAACACGCTAGAAAAGAGTATTACAACCTTTTACCTTTAATGAAGGCAATGTTTTTTGAAACAAATCCTATTCCGGTAAAAGCTGCTTTATCGATCATGAGTGAAATTGAAAATGTTCTTAGATTGCCGATGACTAAATTGTCAAAAGGTAATCATGAAAAATTAATAAATATTTTAACAGGGTACGACAATACATGATCAACATTGCAATTCATGGCGTACTTGGGAAAATGGGTAGGGCAATTGCACGCCTTGCCAATGATAGTAATCAATTAAAACTAATTTCTGCATTTGATACACATGCAAATTTAGCGGACTTAAGCAGTGGAATTACAAAAGATATTTTACATACGTCAATAAATGCAGATGCATTAAAAAATGTTCAAGTTTTAATTGATTTTTCAGTTCCGCAGGCTTCTATTTCCGCCGTACAATTATGCCTTGAGCTTAAAATACCCATGGTAATTGGTACAACAGGATTTTCTTCACAGGAAGAAAGTATAATTGAAAACGCATCTAAAAAAATCCCGATACTAAAATCGTCAAATATGAGCGTGGGCGTAAATTTATTGTTTGCTCTTACAAAAATGGCGGCAAAGTCGCTTAATCATCGAAATTTTCAGGTTGAAATGATGGAGATTCATCACGGCAAGAAAAAGGATGCTCCTTCGGGGACGGCAAAAACTTTGGAAAAAATTCTTTTAGAAAATATGCCTCTTGATAAAAACGTAACTTATGGACGTGAAGGTATGGTCGGCGAACGTAAACAAAATGAACTTGGTTCTTTTGCCTTGAGAGGCGGCGATGTGGTTGGTGATCATACGGTTTATTTTTTAGGCGAAGGCGAACGTATTGAATTAAAACACCAGGCTGTGAACCGTGATGTATTTGCTCAGGGAGCTCTTGTTGCCGCTGAATTTATTTCGGGCAAACCCGCCGCATTTTATTCCATGGCTCAGGCTCTTGGATTATCAGGAGAAGTTAAAAACTAAATGCAGCACTTTAAAATTGAAGGCGGGTACCCTGTACAGGGAACCATTCGGCCCCAGGGAAATAAAAACGAAGCTTTACCGGTCATTTGTGCGGCCATTATGTCGACTCAACCTGTAGTCATTCACAATATCCCTGATATTGAGGATGTTCGAAATCTTTTAAAAATTATACGTACTTTAGGCGCAGAAGTAAATCACATTAAAAAGGGCGATAGCCATTCACTTGAAATTCATGCGGCTGAAATCACCACATCCGAATTATCGGAAGAACTTACTTCCTCTATTCGCGGTTCGATTACCCTGATTGCGCCTTTGCTTGCCAGAAAAAAACAGGTTTATATGCCAAAACCTGGCGGAGATAAAATTGGCCGCCGGCGTGTCGACACACACCTTCTTGCGCTTGAAGCCCTTGGCGCAAAAATTGAAATATCCAGAGAAGGTTATTTTATAAAAGCTGAAAAGTTAATTGGAACAGAAATACTTCTTGATGAAGCTTCGGTAACCGGAACAGAAAATGCTGTCATGGCGGCATCCGTTGCACATGGAAAAACAGTAATAGAAAATGCAGCCAGCGAACCACATGTTCAGGGTTTATGCCGTATGCTTGTTTCGCAGGGCGTAAAAATAGAAGGCATTGGCAGTAATATTCTTACCATTTATGGCCTGGGTGATGCATCAAATTTAAAAGGAACAGAACACTG
>Ga0224495_10000156_pt1 | contig 53362 bp, 44 predicted proteins | sample SF_Jul11_sed_USG_FD_168128 | JGI IMG/M metagenome (GOLD analysis project Ga0224495, IMG submission 168128) | Sediment microbial communities from San Francisco Bay, California, United States - SF_Jul11_sed_USGS_4_1 | ecosystem: Environmental > Aquatic > Marine > Sediment | place: USA: California...
ATGCCTGTCATTGCGTCGCTTGTTTACGATGATGGCACGCTGATCGATTTCCTGGTGGCGATGGTTTGGACTGCCGGCATCGGTTTGCTGATGTGGCTGTTGACGCGTCGTTTTAAGGGTGAGTTGTCGATACGGCATGGCTACCTGCTGGTGGTGGGCATGTGGACGGCAATGCCAGCCGTTGCAACTCTGCCATTGTTGCTGGTGATGGATGGTTTATCGTTTACCGACGCGTATTTTGAGACCATGTCCGGAATAACCACTACCGGTGCAACGACTCTCTCTGGACTGGATTATCTTCCGCCCGCGATAAACCTGTGGCGGCATGAATTGAACTGGGTGGGAGGCATGGGGATCATCGTGCTGGCTGTGGCCATCCTGCCGCTGCTGGGTGTGGGAGGGAGGCAATTGTTCAAGGCCGAAACACCTGGGCCGATGAAGGACGCGGCGCTGACCCCGCGCATAGCGGATACAGCGCAAAATCTCTGGTTAGTGTATGTGGCGATCACATTGGTGTGTATCGCTTTGTTGAAATGGGCCGGCATGAATTGGCTGGATGCGGTTTGCCATGCATTTTCTGCAATGGGATTGGGCGGATTTTCCACACATGATGCGAGTATCGCCTATTTCAATTCTCCCTTGATCGAATTCGTCATGATCATGTTCATGCTTTTCGCAGTGATCAACTTTGCCACGCATTTTCTGGTGTGGCGCGGCAGGTCGCCAGGAATATACTTGCGCGATTTCGAGGCAGTTGCTTCGATTGCGCTAATTCTGGCAAGTTGCCTTGGCATTGCGCTGTTCTTGTGGTGGAAAGGCACTTATCAAGGTTTCTGGACGGCATTGCGATACGCCAGTTTCAATCTTGTGTCTATCGCGACCAGCTCGGGGTACTCCAGCGTGGACTATGCGCAATGGCCGATTTTTGCACCAATGTGGATGATGTTCCTGACAGCGATTGCCGCCAGCTCCGGTTCAACCGGAGGGGGTATCAAGATGATACGCACGCTGGTTTTGTTCAAGCAAGCCGGACGTGAGTTTCGTAAATTGATGCATCCTGCGGTGGTCAATCCGATGAAGATCGGAGGTCTTGTTGTTCCAAACAATATAGTGTTTTCTGTACTGGGCTTCATTTTTCTGTACTTTATGACTATCTCCACCCTGATTTTCGTGTTGCTTATCAGCGGCATGGATTTCATGACGGCGTTTACCGCCGTTCTTGCCTCGATAAACAATTGCGGTCCCGGGTTGGGTTCGGTCGGCCCTTCCAGCAATTACGCGGGATTGACCGATTTCCAGACATGGGTTTTCACCTTTGCGATGCTGGTTGGCCGCCTGGAAATATTCACGGTGTTGATTCTGTTCACCCCGCATTTCTGGAGGCGATAAAATCGCCATGACATCAGTGGCGAGATACGTTAGCATTACCTAATCGAGTCTATACAGAGCGTATGATAAGCATGGCGGTGCCATTTCAAAAAGGAGCCAGATGAGCGAGAACCAGCCATTGTCAGGGGTGAAGGTGTTATTGATCGATGACAGCAACACCATAAGGCGTAGCGGCGAAATATTCCTGTCCCAGGCAGGATGCCAGGTCATTCTGGCTGAAGATGGATTCGATGGCCTGTCCAAGGTTGTGGACAATCTGCCGGACATCATATTCGTGGACGTGATGATGCCGCGTCTGGATGGCTATCAGACCTGTGCTCTGATCAAGAAGAACCAGCAGTTCAAAAATACCCCCGTTGTGATGTTGACCAGCAAGGATACGCTGTTTGATCGCGCCCGCGGCAAGCTGGTCGGCGCGGATCAATACCTGCTCAAGCCATTCAATAAAAAGAGTCTTATCGAGACCGTCATCCTGCATACCCAAGAGAAGAAGGAATTGGATTATGGCCATTAAACGAATATTGGTAGTGGACGATTCGGCAACCGAGCGTCATATCCTCGAGGGGATTCTTAGCAAGAAAGGATTCGAAGTTTCCTTTGCAGAAGACGGAGAAAAGGGTGTCGCTCAAGCCAAATTGAACAAGCCGGACTTGATTATCATGGACGTGGTTATGCCAGGGATGAACGGCTTTCAAGCAACACGTGCAATTACCGGAGATCCCGAAACACAGCATATACCGGTGATTATCTGCACCACCAAGAATCAGGAGACGGACAAGGTTTGGGGTGCACGCCAGGGAGCCAAGGACTACGTAGTCAAACCGATTGACGCCGCAGATTTATTGCGCAAGATCTCCGCGTTAGATTAGGCAAGGCCGGCTAGCACATGTCAAAGCGGCTCAATCTGCTCGAGTTCCAGCAAAGTTTGATCGATCGATTGCAGGTGAGTGATCTTTCTGCTACGCGATTGACAACGCTGGGCGTGCAGGTGGCTGAAAAAAAATGGTTGGTTGACATGACTGATATCAGTGAGGTGTTGCCCATGCCTAAGGTGACGGCCGTGCCTTTTACCAAGCCGTGGTTTCGTGGCATTGCCAATGTGCGCGGCAATCTGTACAGCGTGGTAGACATGGCAGCCTATCAAAACAGCGGTATGGCTTCCGGTGATAGTCATAACCGTGTCCTGCTGGTAGCCGAGCGTTATGGTTTTAATGCAGCGCTGCTGGTGGGTCGTGTGTTGGGTCTGCACGATGCGCGGACTTGGAATCGGAACGAAGTTGAAGGGCAAACAGAATACCTTGATGAGAAGGGCTCAACTTGGTACAAGCTTGATGTGAGCGGCTTGCTGGCGCAGCAGGATTTTTTGCAAATAGGCGTTTAGTGATTCCCCCAGGGAGAAAAACAACATGGTACCAAGACAGAAATTACCCAAATCCAAAATGAACATATTTGGCTTCGCCGCTGCAATATTTCTGGTGATGACCGCGGTCGCTGCCTATATGAGCAATCTGGAGGAGCGTAATACTGTGCGCTATGTTGGGCTTTCAAGCCAGTTTCAGATGTTATCCCAGCGGATAGCGAAAGATGCGCAGCAGGCACTTGCAGGAAACGCGGTTGCATTTCCAGCATTGACGGAAAGCAAGACGAACATGTCGAATATCCTGGAAAAACTTGATAAAGGAGACAATACACTGCCGGCGACCAAGGGCGAAGCTCGAGCCGCGCTGGATGAGCTGATTAAAAAATCAGGAAAGACTTTGCAGGACGTCCAAGTGCTTGAAGATGGTCGTACCGGTCTGGTCACGCTGGGCAAGACAGTTACAACCATCAACTCAGTAAGCGCTGAATTTCGTCGCCTGACACAGAGCATGATAGAAAATTACAGAGGATTTCAGAAAGAGCAGGTAGCGCGGTTTGCGCTTTTGACCGAGCGTATTGGTAAAGACGCAAATTTTGCATTGGGAACGGAGGTGACGATAGAGCAGATGACCCAGCTCGGGATCGACATCCTGGCTGCTGAAGAAAGTCTGGGCGCCCTCCCTTCCGAAGATTCCAAGGTGGTGCGCGTCAGGGGGTTTTTCGATACCTACCGCAATAGCGTTCAGATTCTGATTTCCCAGGTGCGCAATTTGGTGGCTGCCAAGAAAGCAGCAAAAGCAATTGTTGAGGATTCAAGTTCGTTGCTTACCGGCTCGCAACGACTTGTAGACGCTTATCAAATATCCTCGACAGGCAGGCCTGCCGCACTTGCAGCAGCCCTGTTCGGTTTGCTGTTCCTGGTGTCGTTGATGTTGATGACCAGATCCTATATGGAAAACTCACGCCGTCGCACTGAAGATGCGATGCGTGTCAATCGCCAGAACCAGGATGGGATATTACGTTTGATGAACGAGCTAAACGATCTGGCGGAAGGCGATCTGACGGTTCGCGCCACGGTCTCGGAAGATATCACCGGGGCAATCGCAGACTCTGTGAACTACACTACTGAAGAGTTTCGCAAGCTGGTGGCGAGAATCAAGGTTGCTGCTGAGCAGATGGAGCGCGCCACCAAGGATGCAGAGGATATTTCCAAGGGATTGCTGGAGGCCACACAAAAGCAGACGCAAGAAATTCAGGGAGCCGGCGATGCGGTTCAGTTAATGGCCCAATCGATCAAAGAGGTGGATTCCAGCGCGGCACAATCTGCCGACGTGGCGCGTCGCACGTTGGCCGCTACCCAGCAGGGGGCGCAGGCAGTACGCAACTCAATCAGCGGCATGGATGGCATTCGCGAACAGATCCAGGATACCGCCAAGCGCATCAAGAGACTCGGCGAAAGCTCGCAGGAGATTGGCGAGATCGTCGATCTGATCTCCGACATCACCGAACAGACCAACGTGCTTGCCTTGAATGCCGCTATCCAGGCCGCATCCGCGGGCGAAGCAGGGAGGGGATTTTCGGTGGTGGCTGAAGAGGTGCAGCGTTTGGCAGAACGTTCTGCAGAGGCAACCAAGCAGATCGGCGGACTGGTAAAAACCATACAGGGTGATACCCATGATGCGGTGGCGGCGATGGAAAAGAGCATTCTGGGTGTGGTGGAAGGCGCGGTCCTGTCCGATGTGGCCGGCCAGTCATTAAAGGAGATCGAGCAGGTATCGAATGAGCTTGCGACGCTGATCAACAGCATATCGGTGTCCACTCAGGTGCAAACAGATATGGCCAGCGAAGTTGCCGGCGTGATGCAGGATATCCTTCAAATTACCGTGCAGACCACCGAAGGCACCCGCCTGACTGCCAATTCCATAGCGCAGTTGACCAACCTTACATCGGATCTGCGAGGCTCGGTGGCTGGTTTCAAATTGTAATCGGTAAAGTTTTCCCATGACCAACAACGCTTCATTTGATCAAAATGCGCTCGCCGCAGTGAAGCCCGGAATTGAAGGCGTGCTGGCCGAGATCGCCATGCAGTTGGAGCGATTTTTCAGCGCACCTGCCAACAATGCGGCGGCACTGGAGGTCGCACGAGTCGAGTTGCGCCGTTTGGTCGGCGTGCTGCAAATGGTTGGTCTCGAAGGCGTGGCTGTGTTTTGCACTGAGTTCGAGCTGGCTCTGAGTGAGCTTGCCGCCAACCCGCAGCAGATCGTCGAGCCTCAGCGTGAGGTGTTGCCGCGCGCCGTTACCGCAGTACAGGATTATCTACATGCGCTGGCAAACGGTGCAGGTAATGCTTCGCTGCGTCTTTTCCCGCAATACCAGGAGCTGCAACAGTTGCGGGGCATGGAGGCATCCTTTGAGATGGATTTGTTTTACCCGAATCTCGCGGTTCAATTACCCAAGCATGTATTGAGCTCCACTGCGCCGGGAGATGTCCGGGCGAACCTCAAGGCATTGCGTGGCCAGTACCAGCAGGCATTGTTGCTGTGGCTGCGCCAGGAGAATGCCTCAGCTGCGATACAACAGATGCAGCAGGCTCTGGATGGCGTGATGCGCTGTGTGCCACAGGATGATGGACGAGCGTTCTGGTGGATATCTAGCGGTTTGCTTGACTGTATCAAGTTGGACGGACTGCCCCCGGAATTGAATCCACGCAAGCTGCTGGGCCGGATCGACCAGCAGATACGCACTGCTTCCGAGGGAGGCAGTGCCGATGTGCGGCCGGTATTGAATGAGATGCTCTATCTGATCGCGCGCAGCCATGCGGTGAGTCAGCTTGTTGAGGAGGTCAAGCGGGTTTACGCACTGGATGATTATCTTCCCGAGATCCCTACATTACCGCCCGGCGTTCTGGAACAACTATTAGGCAATATGCGCAATGAAGTGCGCGCAACGCAGGAATGCTGGGAACGAGCCGTTCAGGGCGACCAGGCGGCTTGCGAACAATTCATGAAGCATGCCGAACAACTTGTCATGCACAGCGAGAAACTTGACCGGAATACATTGCAGTATCTGGCCAAGCAGATTCATCTGTTGTCGGAGTATGCGAGCACCCCGGAGCACGCGCGCCTTATCGCTATCGATATGGCTATGGCGCTGTTGCTTCTGAATGGCGGTACAGATAATTACAACCGCCTGGACAGCGGTTTTCAGGAACAGGCACGTATACTTTCAGAACGCATGCAGGCAGCGATAAAACAGCAGCCCGAGGATATTCAGCAATTGAGTGATCTGGTCAATCTGCATTACCAGATGGAGCAGGGCGAAGTGATGGTTCCTCTGGCCAATGAAATGCTGGTGAATCTTCAGCATGTCGAACAGGGATTGAATGCGTATTTCACCGGCGCGATTCCGCGCGAGGAATTACCAGGTTTGCTGCGATTGCTGAGCCAGATACGCGGAGGTTTGCGCATTTCTTCGCTGGAAATTGCCGAGCAACTGCTGGTATCCATTCTCAAAGAGGTACATCGTTTCGCTCAGAGCAATGACACTCCCAAGCCTGCGGAAAGATACGCACTGGCGGACGCGATGAGCGCGCTTGAAAACTACGTGCAACACCTGACTCATGGTCAGTTAAGTGAAGTATCATCATTGCAAAAAGCAGTAGCAGCAATTGCCAGGCTGCATGAAGTTCCTGCGACTGCGACAAGCGTTCCACCCGAGTCGCCCAAGACAATGCAGCCTGCGGCAAACGCCCCGTCAGAACCACCCCAGACAACAGCGCCAGCAGCAATAGCCGCATTCAAACCAGCAGAGAAAACGGTGCCGGAGGCAAGCGTCCCTTTCGAACCGGCCAAGGCCGCAGCGCAGCCTGCGGCAAGTGCTCCTTCAACCCAACCCCAGGCAGCCACACCGCCGCAGCGCCCTGCAGACGAAGACCAGGAATTGATCGACATATTTCTGGAGGAAGCCCGGGAAGTACTGGGTATCATGCGAGACAACCTCGAGATTTGCCAGTTGCATCCCGGTAGTTTCGATCCACTGGTGACCATAAGGCGCGGCTTTCATACCCTGAAGGGTAGCGGGAGGATGGTTGGTCTGACTGACCTGGGCGAGGTTGCATGGAGTGTGGAACGCGCCATGAACCAATGGCTGCAGGATAACAAGCCTGCAACTACAGGTTTGCTGCATTTTATTGACTCGGCTGTGCAATCATTTGCCGGTTGGGTGGAGGTGCTCAGCAATCGGGGCGCATTGCAAATAGAGGCGGAAGAACTGGTTGCCACTGCGCAACAGATCGAGAACGGCCTCTTTGCAGAAACGTCATCGGCGGTTAGGCCCGAATCACCCAAAGCATCGAAAGCCGAAGTCAATCCTGAGCCTGCACCCGCAATTGAATTCGAACCGGCTTCCGAACCTGAACCGGTGGCGTTGCCGGATATCGATTTCGAAACTGTGGCTGCCCCGGTACCAGAACCCGGGCAACCTTCGGCGGCACCGGGAACCGCAGCCGAATCCGAAGCTGAACCGGTGGCACTGCCGGATATCGATTTCGAAACTTTAACTGCCCCTGTATCAGAACCAGAACAACCACCGGCCGCACTTGAAGCTGCACTCGAACCCGGACCGGCTACTGAAACAGCATCGCTACTTGATCTGAATTTCGACTTCGAGACTTCACCGGAACCTGAATCCGAACCGGTATCGTCCTCCACGCCGGTATCAATCCCGTCACCTGCACCCGCGATGGAATTTGAATTGCAACCTGAGTTCGAGCCCGAAGCCTCGGTTGAACCTGTCGCTGTACCCACACCAACACCCACATCTGAAAAGGCACACGAAGAAGAATCAGAATCTGCTGAAGATGTTGTGATGGTAGGCGATATGGCGCTGTCAAGGGCGCTGTTCAATATTGCCAGTTCTGAAGCTGTGCAAAACGTAGCGATTCTGCAAGAACAGTTCGACGCTTTGATTGCGGCCGCTCAACCGGAGGTGCAATATGATTTCATGCGCGCAGCCCACACACTCGTAGGACTGAACCGCACAATGGGATTTGAAATCGTGGTGGATCTGGCATACGAGCTGGAAAACTGGCTGCGGGCACGTATGGATCAACCATTCTCTCTGAGTGAAAGTCAAAAGCAGATGCTCGAAAACGCCATCACCGTACTGGGAGAGATGGTGTTGAGTATCTGTGACCAGCAAATCCCTCAAGGCAATAAAGATCTGGTCAATCTGCTGCATGCGGATTCCGAAAAACTTTTGGCTGGGGACTCGACAGAAATACCTGGCTCAACGGTCGCAGTGCCACTGAGCATTCCGGATGCGGAATTGCAGTCGATCAAAGAAGAGCTTCTCAGACCTGTTAATGTTGGCGACGAAGCGGTCATTCCCAACAAACAGGGTGAAAGGGCCGATAGCACAAAAGCAATGCCTGAATCGGCAGGCGTTTCCAAGCCGGCCACACGGCAGGAGACATCACCCACCGGCAAGCCGGCGGAGGAGCAGGCGGGGATTGAAGAGCCTCAGGTACAGGATGATGTCGACGAGCAGTTGCTACCGGTATTTCTCGAGGAGGCAGAAGATTTGTCCCCAAAGATTGCCGAGGGCTTGCGTGCATGGCACGAAAATCCGCAAGATGAACAACTAGTGCAATCCTTGAAGCGCCTGCTGCATACCATGAAGGGGAGTTCACGTATGGTAGGTGCAATGCGCATCGGCGAGATCGCGCATGAAATGGAAGATCTGGTATCGGTTGCCGCTCAGGTTCGGGAAGAAGCGGGATATTGGGACTCGCTGGACGGCGATTTCGACCTGATTATCGCGTTGCTGGAAGAGTTGCGTGGCGGCAAACCTGTGATCATGCCAACCAAAACAGCCCAGTCTGACAAAGCCGAGATCAGGCAGTCAGAAACTGGCCGTCGCGCAACTGATAAACAGGGCAGCGTGAGGGTCGGCGATCGTCGCGCAACAGACCATGTCAAGGAGCGTGTTGCGCTAGGCAATGTCTTGCGCGTGCGTTCAGACGTAGTGGACAAGCTGGTGAACGATGCTGGAGAGATCAGCGTGGCACGTTCGCGCATGGAAACTGAGCTGCGCACTTTCAAGGATAGCTTGCTGGAGCTGACTGCAAGCGTGATGCGTTTGCGACACCAATTGCGAGAAGTGGAAATACAGGCAGAAAGCCAGATGCAAGCGCGAGTCTCCCATGCAAAAGATAGTTCCGCTGAGTTTGACCCGCTTGAGTTCGATCGCTTCACTCGCTTGCAGGAGTTGACGCGATTCATGAACGAAAGCGTGCACGATGTACAGACCATCCAACATGCACTGCTGAAAAATCTGGATGAAACAACCTCCGTGTTGCAGGTACAAGGTCGTCTGGGCCGGGAGTTGCAGCAGAATTTGATGAATGTGCGCATGGTGTCGTTCAACAGCATCGCCGACAGGTTGTATCGAATCGTGCGGCAAACAGGCAAGGAGCTCAACAAGCGCGCCAACCTTGAATTGCAGGGTACGGGTGTTGAACTGGATCGCAGTGTGCTGGAGAAAATGGTCGCGCCTCTCGAGCATTTGCTGCGCAATTCCATAGTGCATGGCCTTGAAAACGATCAGCTGCGCGCGCAGAGCGGCAAGCTCCCCATAGGCGAGATACGCCTGAGCGTGCGCCAGGAAAGCAACGAGGTGGTATTTGAATTCAGTGACGATGGTTCAGGACTGAACTACGACAAATTGAAGGAAAAGGCCGTAGCAAAAGGAATGTTTGAACAGGGTGCGGTGGTCAGCGATGACCAGTTGGCGCAACTGATATTTGCTTCTGGTATGTCTACTGCTGACGAGATAACCGAGATTGCCGGGCGTGGTGTCGGCATGGATGTGGTGCGCAGCGAAATAGTTACGCTGGGGGGTACCATTGATGTCAAATCGAAACGCGGGGAAGGCACGCAGTTCATCATCCGCCTGCCGCTCACTCTTGCCGTCACACAGGTATTGCTGGTGCGTTCGGGTGAATCGACCTATGCGATTCCATCCACCATGGTCGAGCAAGTCAGGCAGGTGAAGTCGGCAGACATGGACACACTGAATATGACACGGCAGATCGAATGGCAGGAGACTATCTATCCGCTGCATTATCTGTCGCAGCTGCTGAGTGATACGGAGATCGTCCAGGAGAACTATCCGCGTAATTCGGTGTTGCTGTTGCGTAGCGGCGAGTACCATATCGCGTTGCATGTGGACGAATTGCTGGGGAATCAGGAAGCAATCGTGAAGAATATCGGTCCCCAATTGGCGCGGCTTACCGGGATTGCCGGGGCGTCGGTGCTGGGCAACGGTATGGTAGTGCTGATCCTTAATCCTCCGCAGTTGGCACAACGCGCCAGTATCGCCATGGCGAGCAAGGCTGTCTTATTCGATTCCGACATAGCCCCCAAGGTGAGCGCACCGGAAAGCGTCAAACCGCTTGTTAGCTTGCCGCTGATCATGGTGGTGGACGATTCCCTGACAGTGCGCAAGATTTCCTCGCGCATGCTGACGCGCGCAGGTTATCAGGTGGTTACTGCCACGGACGGTGTCGATGCGTTGGAGAAACTGGAAGAATTCACCCCGGAAGTGATGCTGTTGGACATCGAGATGCCGCGCATGGACGGATTTGCCCTGGCCAGAGAATTGCGGCGAGATCCCAAAACGAAGGATTTGCCGATCATCATGATCACTTCGCGCACTGCCGACAAACACCGCGATTATGCTATTCAGCTAGGGGTAAATACGTACCTCGGCAAGCCGTATCAGGAGGATGAGTTGTTGCAGAATATTGCGGATTTTGTTGCGGTACATAAATTGGACGCCTAGCTTGAAATTCCGCGTTATACTTAAACCGGCGGAAAGACTAGGTAAGTCGAGACTTGTATGCGTTTTAGCCCAACACCCGAGAACCCAAGATGGCGAATCAAAAAGACACATATTCGGTTGAGGTCATAGGCTTTACCGACACTGAACAAACAGTACTGGCCAGTGTTTTCGGTCTGTCATCACGGCGCGTTCCGAAGTTCCTGCGCCATGACAAGGCAGACAGCCCGCCCGATATACTTTTGGTCGATGCGAATGACGCTGCTGCAGTCAAACAATTAGATTATCGCAATTCATCCGGCCACATCCCGGTAATCCTGGTTGGCGATTCGAATTGCGGAACCGAATGGCCTGTCCTGGCCCGACCGATACGCTGGATGAAACTCTTTCAGGCGTTCGATGCCGCGATAGCTGCACCACCTGCCGGTATGACGGCAAAGCCTGCCCAACCCGTTGCGGCGACAGCTCCCACTCCGGCTGCTACTCCTGTAGCAGAGCCCGCAAACGTCCAGACGACGACACGAGCCGCCAGTGTTGCCCCTGAAGTTCCCGTTACAAAACCTGTACCTGCGATGGGTGGGCAACCCGGAGCCAGGCAAGTCAAGTCTGCGTTGGCTGATTCGGTGCTGGTAGTGGATGACAACGCCACGGTGCGTGAATTCATGAAAAATAAGCTGGCGGCGTTCAATTTCAACGTAGACTTTGCGGAAAACGGTGAACAGGCCATAGGGTTCACAGGCCAAAAGCATTACACCTGCATATTCCTTGACGTCGTCATGCCCGGCATAGACGGCTATCAGGTATGCAAATTGATCAAGTCCAACAGAACCGCGCAAAAGACCGCTGTGGTTATGCTGACCAGCAAGGATTCACCATTCGATAAGATCCGCGGCAGCATGTCCGGTTGCGATGCATATCTCACCAAGCCTGTTGATGAGGAAAAGCTGCTGGAAACCATAGTCAAGTTTCTGCCAACCCGAAATTAGCCAAGGGTAGCCATGACCGTCCGCAAGGTTTTATGCGTAGATGACTCTGCCGCAGAACTCAGCGCACTCCGAAAAATTCTGAGCGACGCGAATATCAATGTCATATTCGCGACCAATGGCAAAGAAGCCATTGAGCATGCAAAGTCAGAAGTGCCCGACCTGATATTTCTTGATATTTTAATGCCGGATATGGATGGATTTAAGGTGATGAGGGAATTGCAAAAGGATGCAACTACCAAAGATATCCCGGTTGTTTTTGTTTCCAGCAAAAGCCAGAAGGCTGATCAGGCTTGGGCCAAAATGCAAGGAGGCAGAGGTTTTGTGCCCAAGCCTGTCAACCGGGAGGCAATACTGGAAGCAATCAGCCAGTTTTGAAGGTTTCAATCTTTTTTGCTATCGCCCTGTGTTGAAAGTGCCGGCCTTGATGCAACCTGTTTCCGATAAGTTTTAAATGCTGAAATATGCCGAGTCAGAATACTGAGCAAATCGTCGATATCGACGCACTGAAGGCACAGGTCGATGCTGATATAGAAGCAAGGCTGATAATGGAAGCCGATGCTGCACGGCAGATACATCGCCGTGGGTTCAGCATCGGCGAGCTGAAGGTGCTGGTAAGCCTGGATGCGACCAGCGAAGTTTCAGAGGTTCCGTCTATATTCAGGTTGCCAGGTGCTCCCGCAGGCATCATCGGCCTGGTAAACAGCCATGGACGGGTTATGCCGGTGGTGGAATTATCATTGTTATTCGGGCTTTCACAGAATCGCACTGAAGCTGTATGGCTATTGACCTGTGGTCGCGGTGACGGGGCTGTCGGTTTGCTTATAGACAGCTTGCCGGAGCGCAAGAAGTTCATTAGGGATGACGAAGTAAGTCTTTCGGAAATCACTCACCCTATAGCGGCCCATGCAAGGGCGGCCTACAGGGAGGGCAGCGATTTATGGATCGATGTTGATTTCGAGGAGTTGTTCTCTGCGGTGTTGCAAGTGGACACTCCAGACGTTTGATGATTCCAGCCTCGGTTCGATCTGTTCGCGGCGTGCTGCGTGGGCTCTTTCCTGTCACAAGAGCGAAATTCTTGGGCATAGGGTGAGTAGTGAAAAATATTATGATTTCGCCGCAACTTGGGCAAGTTTACGTACATTAGGCAAGCAAGGAGATTTATATGGATGGCAGGATTTTTTTCGCTGCTCCCAAGCTGGGCAATTTCGCCAGGGGGTTCGATGACAGCAAGCCGCGTCTGGACAATGCAGTAGACTACGCAGAGCAACTCTGATCGGTATTCGGGAGAAAGTCATGTTTGCAACAATTCGCGCCAAATTGCTGGCATTCAGTATCGTTTCGCTGCTGTCCGTCATGCTGGTGGGCGTTGCCGGATTTTATGGTTACCGGGTGCTCGGTGGAGCCGTCGAAGATGCAAAGGGCGGATTGGATACGACGAACCCTCAATTCCGCATGGAGCTGTCAGAGCATGCAGTGCATGCCGGCGTGCTGCAGATTCTGCGGGTTACCAGGGCAGGCGATGTGGCGGCCTATGAGGAAGCACAAAAGCAATTGAATGAGCACCTCAATGTGCTGACCGACAAAACTGCCAACAACAGGTATGCTGACGCGCCTGCATTAAAGATACGCCAAGCGGCCGTTATTGTAAGATCTGACGAGCAAGCGTATACCCAGTCGGCACTGAATATCGCCTCGCTGGCAATGACCAACAGTGCCGCCGCCGAAGCTCAATTTGGGGCATTCAATGAGTTGTTCAACACACTGAAATCAGACCGGAAGGTGTTGAACGACCTGCTTGCTGGCGAGATGGCTGCCTCGAAAAGGGCTGCCGAAGCTGCTTCGTTGCGTGCACGCGATATAGGCATAGCGGCGATTGCTGCTGCTTTGATCATTGTTTCATTGTTTGCATATTACGTTTACAAAGGTATTTCGAATCCGCTGAACCAATTGCTGAAAGCGGTCGGCAAGGTCAATGCAGGAGCTTACGAAGTGCGCGTGAATCTCCGTACCAAGGACGAGCTTAATACCGTCGGCCGGGCTTTCGACAAGCTGCTCGATGACCGCATAGCCACCCTTAGCCAGGCAGCAAGCGAGAATGAGCGCCTCAACAACTCCGTGATCGGGCTGTTTACTGCTATGGGTGCATTATCCGAGAAGGATCTTACGATCAGGGCACCGGTGACCGAGGATATCATCGGTACCCTGGGCGACGCCATCAACCAGTTGACCGATGTCACGGCGACGGTGTTGCATCATGTGACCAGGATTGCGGGAGTGGTGGAACATGCTTCCGAACGCATGAAGCAACAATCCGATGTAGTGAACGACATGGCCAAAGAGGAAGATGTGATCGTTGTCAGGCTGATCTCCAATCTTGAAACTGCGATGGCCTCGATAGGCGAGGTGGCCATCTTCGCACGCGATTCGAGCCGCGCTGCGGCGGAAGCGACCGAATCCACCGAGAGTGCGATGCAGACAGTGCAGGCGACACTGGGCGGCATGAGCCTGATACGGGAAACCATTTCCGAAATGGAGAAACGCATCAAGCGGCTGGGTGAGCGCTCCCAGGAAATTTCACAGATCGTCAATTTGATCAACACCATTTCCGAACGCACCCATGTGCTTTCGCTAAATGCCGCAATGCAGGCGGCGATGGCGGGTGAAGCGGGTCGTGGATTCGCCGTCGTGGCCGAAGAGGTTCAACGGCTTGCCGAGAATTCTCGCCAAGCGACCGGCCAGATCGCCAATCTGGTACAGAACATCCAGGTCGAGACCAACGACACAATTGCAACGGTGAACAAGACCATCGATCAAGTGGTCAAGGAGTCAGAGCTTGCGCATAACGCCGGTGAAAGGATGCGTGAAACGCATGAAGCTACTGCGCGGCTGGTGAGATTGGTTGCCACAATTGCGAGCAGTTCAGCCGAGCAGACCAAGATCGCCGAATCATTGCGCGCGGCTGCTGACGAGATCACCCAGTTCACAGCGAAAACAGCCGAGCAGCTTGCAGCGCAAAACCAGAGTGCAGCTAGCCTCGTGTCCGCCTCGAAAAAACTCATGGAATCGGTCTCGGTGTTCAAGCTGCCGCCGGTTGTGGTGTAACGATCAGGATGCTGATGTCGAGCGCAACCGATAGACAGCACATGGCCAGGTACATGGAACTGCCATGACACATTCTGCACTCGCACCCTTTCTTTCCGAAATGCGCAGGGAATTGTCGCAAACTGCCCCTGACATGGAGCGGTGGATAGCCGCGCTGTCCGTTGCCGCAGGCGATGACCCGTCCTTGCTGCAAGCCCTTGAAGAATATGCCACGCAGCTTGAGCGTATCGGTCAAACGGCAGAACTGATAGGCATGCCCGGTTTGGGTTCATGGTGTGCCGCACTCAACGGGATCCTGCCCGGGATAGCCTTCATGGAGAGCGAAGCGCGTGCGCAGGCAGCCAAGCACCTTGCCGTTTGGCCTGCATTGGTCGACGAATATCTGCAGACTCCAGCTGATTTAGACATTTCAATGGCGCTTGCAGAGTATTTATCGAGTCCGATTTTCGGGCAGCCTGCCGATGCAGGTGCCGAGCGCAAGATGCTGATAGCTCTTACAGCCCAGCCGGTTGTCCCTGAAGAGTTGATGGCTCAGCTTGCCAAGGCCGAAGAAGCGGTCAGTGTGACCAGCGCGGACGTCTCGCTGGTTGTTTCCGATAAGGTTGACCCCGAAGTCTACAATGCATTTATAGAAGAGGCTCCAAACAATCTGGAGGAGTTTGCGACGCTGACTTCAAAGATTGCCACGGGTAATGCGGATATCGACGATATGCGCAGTGCCAAGCGCATCGCGCATTCTTTCAAGGGTTCGGCCAACATCGTCGGTATTCGCGGCATCGCTGCACTTGGACACCACACTGAAGATGTCCTCGAATACTTCGAACAGAACCCGGTAAAGCCGCCTCGTGCGTTAGGGCAAGCTTTGCTTGCGGCGAGTGATTGTCTCGCCCAGATGGTCGGATTCCTGCGCGGTGACGAGAGCGCGCCGGATAACGCACTCGAAGTCCTGAATGAAATAGTGGCTTGGGTCAACAAAGTCAAGTCCGGCGAAATCGAAAACATGACCGACGCCGCCGTCGTGGAGGTTGCTCCCTCTCAGTCTGATAATGTTCGGACCGATACGCCGGCACCGGTTCCAGTTCAGGACAATGAAGCACAGGCGACTTTGCGAGTAGCGGTAAATACCGTGGATGAAATGTACCGCCTGATAGGAGAGATGACGACCAAGATTGCGCGGCTCGAATCGCTGGTTGCAAATGTGACCGGCCGGGCAAAGACTTTGCTTGACCATAATCAGATAGTACAGCAGCGTGTCGTCGATATCGAAAAACTGGTGATGCTGCGCGGCATGTCGCTCACACCCGCAAATACCGAGGATGACAAATCCTTTGACCCGCTTGAAATGGATCGCTATAACGAATTGCATGGCGCAACCCGTGCCCTGGTAGAAGCGACCGCAGATGCCCGCGAGATGACGGACAATCTTGAAAACAGCGTGGCAAATTTGCGCATCGAAGTTTCCCAGCAGTCACAGATCAACAAGGAACTCCAGCACCAGGTTGTTTCCACACGCCTCTCACCTGTCAGTTCGCTGGCTTCCCGGCTGACACGCAATGTACGGCAAACCTGCGTGCAAACCGGCAAGCAAGCAACTCTGGTCATAAGCGGCGGCGATATCCAAGTTGACGGAGACGTGCTCAACAAACTCGCCGATCCGTTGCTCCACCTGCTGCGCAACGCGGTGGATCATGGTATTGAACTTCCCGAAGAACGTGTGGCAACGGGCAAGCCGGCCGAGGGGCGCATAGACCTGAGTTTTTCACGTCAAGGTTCCGGGATAGTCGTTACTATCCGCGATGACGGAAAGGGTCTCAATTACGAGGCCATCCGCGCCAAAGCCATCGATCGACAGTTGATAGAAGCCGATAAGCAACTGACCAAAGCAGAGCTTGCGAAGCTGATCCTGTTACCGGGGTTTTCGACCCGTGATGAAGTCAGCGAGATTTCGGGGCGCGGGGTCGGGATGGATGTGGTTGCGACCCGGCTGGCCAATATCAAGGGAACCGTAGAACTCAGTTCAGAACCAGGCCATGGTTGCGAAATCATACTCAGGTTCCAAGCCTCGCTGGTAACCCAGCATACATTGCTGGTGGAAGCAGGGAAACAATTGTTTGCAATTCCGATTCACTATATCAGGGAGGCTTTTCCGGGCGACATTGGCCAGGTTCTGCAGATTCCGGCCGCCGGCAAATCCAAAGATTCCGGCGATAGCAACTGGCAATTCACCATTCGCGATGAAAGCTTTCCGTTGCGTGATCTGGCACCGCTTACAGGCTATCCCTCGTCCGGTCCAAGCGTGGCACGCTATACCGCGATGCCGAAATTACTGATCAGAACTGCTGATGGCGTCATGGCCGTGCTGGTAGACCGTGTGGTTGAAAGCCGCAGTGTGATGGTCAAGACCATGGGTAAATACCTTGCGCGGGTGAACGGTGTTGCGGGTGTAACGTTGATGGGCGATGGCTCCCTGGTGCCTTTGCTGAACGTGCCGGAATTGCTGGTTTCACCTGTTGCCGTTACGGCTGCTGCAGCTGACCTTGCTGCCACGGCGCGCCTCCATACGCGCAGGATACTGGTCGTGGACGATTCACTGTCCGTGCGCAAGGGATTGATGCAACTCCTTCAGGATGCTGCCTTTGAAGTCAAGGGCGCTGGTGACGGAATGGAAGCGATACGCGTGCTTGATTCCTTCCAGCCCCACCTGGTCTGCACCGATATGGAAATGCCTAACATGAACGGGCTGGAACTCACCCAGCATTTGCGGATGAAAGAAACAACGCGAAATCTGCCCGTTATAATGATCACATCACGCTCAATGGACAAGCATCGCGAGCAGGCGATGCAAGCCGGGGTCAATATTTACATAACCAAGCCATATACCGAAGCAGACCTGATCAAGCATGTGCATGGCGCGCTTCAGGCCCCTGCGCGTGAACTCGCAACTGCAGGTTGATTTGATGGCGCAAAGTTTCAAGCCCATTTTACGCCGGCATTGTAGTTCTGCGATTAACTCGGTAGTATTCGCCCGGGAAGCGGGCGGTTATTCTCACAAACCTTCCGTAATTTGCGTTGAGATATTAACGGAGTACCAATAGTTAACAGATTATGAAAAATTACACTCGACTTGCCATGATCGGCGTAATAGTAAGCAGCGTGTTATTGGGGGGGGATGCGCTGCTGTTTTACTATACTTCCACATATCTCCTCGCCGATTTGGTGTTGTTGCTATGCCTTCTGGTCTGTCTGGGATATTTGATCAGACAGACCGCTGTCGGCAAAGAGCAGCAGATAGCGGGGCGATTCTTCGAGGAAAGCAACGCTTTCCATGCGCAATTGGGAAACGAAATCTCCGGACAGCTGAGTTCTGCACATACCGAACTGGGCAACACACAGGCAATACTCAGTGACGCCATAGGCAAGCTGGTCAGCAATTTTATCGCTATATCCGACGAAGTGCGCGTACTTTCCGATAGCACAAATAAATTCAGCAGACAGTTGCACGAATTGGCAAGCAGCGTCGGCAACGCACTGACAGCAACGGAGCGTTCCCTCAGCGGGCTAGCCTCCGGCGATATGTCTGTTGTTGCGGATTCCAGGCAAAATGTACAATCGATGATGAAGGAACTTGCCGAATTCAATAAAACCGTCACAGAAAATGCGGTCGAGCTGAACATCATCAGCACAAAGATAGAGCAGAATGTTTTGGTGGTGATATCCACTTTGCAGTTCCAGGATATGAGCACTCAACTGATCGAGCATGCAAGATTGCGCATGACAGCCTTGCAGGAAGTGGCAAGGGAGATGGGCAAGGGAAGCGGCCAGAGCAACAAAGAATATCTGGAGCGCATTGCTGCCTACAATCGGTTGCTTGACAAGCATGTTGCGACACTGGACAAACAAAAGGCCAACCCGGTCAAGCAAAAGGATTTTGGAACGGGCGACATAGAATTATTTTAGTGGGACAACTTACCGATAGCCTGGCTATCGGCAGGACTTTTCTTGCTAGACTGGGGTCAATTGCGTTTAACGGGTAATTAATGCAATCTGACGCGGCAAATTACAATTACCCGACAATCACTTGGACGATCGCGAAAAAAATGGCCAAAATTATTTTAGCTGTTGATGACTCCACCTCAATTCGCCAGATGGTGGCATTCACTCTTAAATCCGCTGGTTATTCTGTAATCGAGGCGGCTGATGGTCAGGAAGGGCTGGATAAGGCAAACGCTGCCAACGACACCATCAGTCTGATACTTACTGATCAGAACATGCCCAAGATAGATGGTCTGACCCTGATTAAAACATTGCGCGGCTTGCCGAAATTCGCCGCTACGCCTATTCTGATGCTGACCACCGAATCCAGTGACGATATGAAGACGCAAGGCAAGGCGGCAGGGGCGACAGGTTGGCTGGTCAAGCCATTTGATCCGCATAAATTGCTCGAGGTCGTAAAAAAGGTGATTGGATAGTGCCATCTTCCAAATTCAGATTCAGGCCTGATCATCAGCCTGAAAATCACACAGAGTAAACACCCGGGGAAACAAGCCAATGTCTATCGACATGAGCCAGTTTTATCAGGCGTTTTTTGAAGAGACAGTCGAGCAGCTCGGAAGTATGGAAAGCCTGTTGCTGGCGCTCGATCTTGAATCACCTGACGCGGATCAATTGAATGCCATATTCCGTGCCGCGCATTCGATAAAAGGCGGCAGTGGCACATTCGGTTTCACCGACATGACCGAAGTGACCCATATACTGGAAACTCTGCTGGACCGCATACGCAAGAATGAAATCGCCATCACCTCAGAAATGGTGGACACTTTTCTGCAGTCAGTCGATGTGCTGCGCGAGATACTGAGCGCGCACCAGAGCGGTGGCTTGGCAGATGCCGGTGCATCTGTTGCATTATGCGACAAACTCGAGCGCTTGGCCCGGGGCTCGTCAACTATCACTGCGGACAGGATGCCCAGCCGTTTGAACGCTCAACGTGAAGCCGGAACCGCATACGCCGAAGCAACTGATGCGGGTGCTGTCGAAGGTTCATTGGCCAAATATACTTATCAAATCAAGTTTTCCAAGGCGCCGGGGGTTTTCCCCAGTAAAAAACACTTGAATAATCTTCTGGAAAACCTGGGCAGTATCGGGGATATCAGCAATCAGGAAGATACCGCCAAAGCCGTGAAACTGTCATTGAAAACCAATTCGTCAGAAGATGAATTGCGGGAAATATTCTCGTTCTTTTTGAAACCAAATCAACTGTCCATTGTGGAATCGAATGCCCGTTTGCCTTCGGTAGATCCGCACGACGGGCAAGAATACGGGTTGTTCGAAGAACCGGAACAGATCAGATCCAAAATCGAAGGAGTACAGGGTTACGGATTCTTTGAGGAGCCGGAACAAATCAAGACCAGGGTCGAAGATACACAGGGTTATGGCTTCTTCGTGGAATCGCAGACAATCAAGTCTGCTGTAGAAAATACGCAGGGGTTTGGCTTTTTTGACGAAATGGCGGACAAGTCACGGCCTGATGCTTCTTTTCCCGCTTTCCGCCAGGAGGACAATCCCGGCAGGCGTGTTACAGACAAGGTCACCGCAGCAGCCCTTGGCGACAGTTCCATTCGTGTCAGCGTGGGAAAAGTCGACAAGATGGTGAATCTGGTCGGTGAACTTGTTATCACTCAGGCGATGCTGGCAGAGACGATATCCAAAATGGATACAGTGTCGAATGAAAACCTGATAAGTGGGCTGGCTCAACTGGAGCGCAACACACGCGACCTGCAGGACTCGGTCATGTCGGTACGCATGATGCCGATCAGCCTGGTATTCAGCCGTTTTCAGCGCGTGGTTCGGGACAGCGCCGGAAAGCTGAACAAAAAAGTGCAATTGAAAGTTGTCGGTGAAGGCACTGAGCTGGACAAGGGGCTGATAGAGAAAGTCAGTGACCCGCTTACCCACCTTGTGCGTAACAGTCTTGATCACGGCATTGAAACTCCCGATGAAAGGATAGCAAAAGGCAAGAATCCGCAGGGCACGATTACACTAAGGGCCGCGCATCAAGGCGGTAATATAGTGGTAGAGGTGTCGGATGACGGTGCCGGATTGAACCGCGACAGGATACTTGCAAAAGCAAGAGAGAAGGGACTGCCAGTCAGCGACAGCATGAGTGATGCGGACGTCTGGCAAATGATTTTTGCGCCCGGCTTTTCCACGGCAAGCGTTGTCACGGATGTTTCCGGGCGCGGTGTGGGCATGGATGTGGTCAAGAAAAACATCGAGGGTATCGGCGGCCGTGTCGAAATAGCCACTCAGCTAGATCAGGGCAGCACGATCACCATCCGGTTGCCGTTGACATTGGCCATCCTGGATGGATTGTCCATAGCCGTGGGAGAGCAAATCTACATTATTCCGCTCAGTTTCATCAGCGAGTCCCTGCAGCCTGTCCCAGGAGACATCAAGGATATCAGCGGCCAAGGTAGGGTAGTGCATGTGCGCGGTGAATACCTTCCATTGTTGGCGTTGCACCAGATTTTCAATGTTGATGCAAGACATACTGATGAGATGGAAGGCATATTGGTTTTGCTGGAAGCAGAAGGCAAGAAAGTCGCCTTGCAGGTGGATGAACTGATGGGACAGCATCAGGTGGTGATCAAGAGTCTGGAGACAAATTACCGCAAGGTGGCCGGAATTTCGGGAGCCACTATCATGGGTGACGGGCGGGTCGCCTTGATAATCGATGTGGCGGCACTGATAAAACTATCAAAACAATAGAATGTTCGGGTTGCATGACAGAAGCTGTGGCTTGGAAGGAAACGGAATCGAGCAAACTCAATCAGGAGGTCATCATGCAGGCAAACCAGGAGCAAACATCGGAGAGCGCCAGCCGCGAACTGCTGACCTTCACGCTGGGCGACGAAGAATACGGCATCGACATCCTCAAGGTGCAGGAGATCAGGGGCTATGAAGCCGTCACCACCATTGCCAATGCACCGGAATTCATCAAGGGCGTAATCAACCTGCGCGGCATCATCGTCCCGATCGTGGACATGCGCATCAAATTCAATCTGGGCAACATTACGTACGACCAATTTACGGTAGTGATCATCCTCAACGTTGCCAACCGCGTGGTTGGCATGGTGGTGGACGGGGTCTCCGATGTGATCACGCTGAAAGACGAACAGATCAGGCCGGCGCCTGAATTCGGTGCGAGCCTGGACACCAAATACCTGCTGGGACTGGGCACGGTGGACGAGCGCATGATCATACTGGTGGACATCGAGCATCTGATGACCAGCCGGGACATGGAATTGATAGAGTCTGCAGAAATTGCCGGTTAGCATTCCGTTTCAGACACCGGATTACCAAATGAGTAATCCAGCACAAGGGGGAGTTGCATGTCATTGGTAAATCTGAAAGTGAGTGTACGCCTTGGCCTGGGCTTCGGTTTGTTGCTGATGCTGATGACCGTGATGGCGGTGTTGGGCATGTCTCGAATCGAGAACATCAAAAATAATCTTGATAACATCGTCGAGCACGATGTGGCTGCAATGGGAAATGTCACGGAAATGCGTGAGGCAGTCAATGCCATCGCGATCGCGACGCGCAACGTCGTCATGCTCACCGACACGGAAGCCATCGCTGCAGAAACCAACCGCATTGACAGGGCATGGAAATATTACGAATCTACAGCTGCATCCTTGTCTGCCATGGTTGGCAACGAAACATTGCTTGGGTCAGTCAATGAGGCAAGCGCGGCAACCAGGCCATTGTTCGACAAGGTTACCCAGTTGGCTGGAGAAAACAAGAAATCCGAGGCGACACATTTTTTGCTGAAGGAGGTACAACCCAGCCTGTCCAGATGGTATGAAGCAATGAACGATATTTTGACGGAAAGGGAAAATATTATTGAAGAAAGCACTGATGCGGCGCATTCAGCCTATAACTTTGCGCGCTGGTTGGTGATTTCGCTGGCTGGTGCAGCGTTGGTTCTGGGGACGCTCACCGCATGGCTTATCGCCCGGTCAATCATTCGTCCCCTGCATCGAGCGGTGGAAATTGCCAGCGCAGTGTCCAAGGGCGATCTGACCCAGCTCATCGAAGTAAAGTCAAAGGATGAAACGGGGCAGTTGCTGAAGGCTCTCAAGGAGATGAACGAGAACCTGATAGGCATAGTTGGCGGCGTACGCAGCACCACCGACTCGATCACTGTTGCCTCGCAGCAGGTCGCCCAGGGCAATGCCGACCTGTCGCAGCGTACCGAGGAGCAGGCCTCCAACCTGGAAGAGACCGCCTCGAGCATGGAAGAGCTGACCTCGACGGTCCGGCAGAACGCCGAGAACGCCAGGCAAGCCAACCAACTGGCTGCGAATGCTTCCGGCGTGGCGGTCAAGGGCGGACACGCGGTCAGCGATGTAGTGCAGACCATGGCCTCGATTAGCGCCAGCTCGAAAAAGATCGTCGACATCATCGGGGTGATCGAAGGCATCGCGTTCCAGACCAATATTCTGGCACTGAATGCCGCGGTGGAAGCGGCACGTGCCGGTGAACAGGGCCGGGGCTTCGCGGTGGTGGCAAGCGAGGTGCGCAATCTTGCACAGCGCTCGGCCGAAGCGGCCAAGGAGATCAAGGACCTGATTGGCGACTCGGTGAAAAAAGTGGACAGCGGCTCCAAACAGGTTGACCAGGCCGGCGCCACAATGGAAGAGATTGTCAATGCAGTGAAGCATGTCACCGACATCATGTCCGAGATTGCCAACGCTTCCAGCGAGCAAAGCGCGGGGATCGAACAGGTGAACAAGGCGATCGCCCAGATGGACGAAGCTACGCAGCAGAATGCCGCACTGGTGGAAGAAGCCTCGGCCGCCGCTGAATCGATGCAGGAGCAGGCGAAAGGTTTGTATCAGGCAGTAAGCGTGTTCAAGCTGAATAAAGCCAAGGGGAGTACTCAAACAACCACCACCAAACCGGCGGAAGCACTTCCCAAAGCGGGTGCGATGCAATCGCTCAGTGAAGAAAAAGAACATTTGTCCGGGCACCCGAACTTGCTTAAGCTGGCGAGGGACAAGGATGGAGAATGGAAGGAGTTCTGATAGAATATTAAGGTACTTATTGGTCATCTGGACAGTTGAACAACTGGCCGCATCAAAGGCAGCGAGCTGCCAAGTGACAGGTTATGATCATAGCCATTCGATCAGAGCAGGCGCAAGGGTTTTGCGTACTCTTCGGCCAAGCCGCCGGTTAATACCGAGTATCCATCGCTTTAAGGATGGCTGTAGAAATATGGTTTTTTTGGGCACCATTCCTGCGTCTCGTATCTCTGCTCAATCAAGCTGAGCGGAATTCTGACCGGACCGGTGAAACGGAATCGAGCAAACTCAATCAGGAGGTCATCATGCAGGCAAACCAGGAGCAAACATCGGAGAGCGCCAGCCGCGAACTGCTGACCTTCACGCTGGGCGACGAAGAATACGGCATCGACATCCTCAAGGTGCAGGAGATCAGGGGCTATGAAGCCGTCACCACCATTGCCAATGCACCGGAATTCATCAAGGGCGTAATCAACCTGCGCGGCATCATCGTCCCGATCGTGGACATGCGCATCAAATTCAATCTGGGCAACATTACGTACGACCAATTTACGGTAGTGATCATCCTCAACGTTGCCAACCGCGTGGTTGGCATGGTGGTGGACGGGGTCTCCGATGTGATCACGCTGAAAGACGAACAGATCAGGCCGGCGCCTGAATTCGGTGCGAGCCTGGACACCAAATACCTGCTGGGACTGGGCACGGTGGACGAGCGCATGATCATACTGGTGGACATCGAGCATCTGATGACCAGCCGGGACATGGAATTGATAGAGACAGTTGAAGGGATGGCTGCATAGTGCAGGCCGATGTTGACTTGTTGGTACACGGATATTTATTCGAGGGGGAATGAAGTCATGGCAATGGGAAATTTAAAAGTGGGTACGCGTTTAGGGTTGGGTTTCGGTGCGGTGGTCATGATGTTCGCACTGACTCTGCTTGGAGTTGGGGTGTTGCTCACGGAACTGACGCGGGATGTCAGGCAGATCGATGAAGAAACCCTGCCATATGTTATGGTCGCGGATGAAATGGATCTCAATCGTTCCGAAGTGCAGCAATTCCTGACCGATGTTTCCGCCACCCATGACCGGGCCGCATACAAGGAAGCGGAAGTTGCGGCCAATCGTTTCCTGAGCGGGGTTGAAAAATTCAGGCAGATGTTCAGGCGCGAAAACGATACATCCAGCCTGAATCAGCTGGAAGCCGTTCAGGCGGATTTCAACAGATTCTATTCAAGCGGCAAAATGATGGCAGAAACCTATATCACCCAGGGGATGGAGGCGGGCAACCTGCTGATGAAAGGCACGGACAAGGAAGATGGCTTCGACAAATACAGCGAAGACCTTGCTACCAGCTTGAACACATTCCGTGAGCAGCAGGTGGCTGAAGCTCACAAAATAACTTCCGGTACCGTGAGCGCTGCCAAATCCACCATGACCATGATGATCTTGGTCAGTACTGTAGCGGCATTGATAGCTGTCTTGTTGGCTGCGTGGATTATACGGGCCCTTCTTCGGCAACTGGGGGGCGAACCTGCCTATGCGGCGGAAGTAGTGACCAAGATTGCGAATGGCGACCTGACAGTTGATGTTCAAACAAAATCAAACGATAAGGACAGCATGTTGTTTGCCATCAAGGATATGGCTAACAAACTTACTGCCATTGTCACCGAGGTGCGCGGCTCAACCGACTCGATCACCACCGCTTCGCAGGAGATCGCGCAGGGCAACGCCGACCTGTCGCAACGCACCGAGGAACAGGCCTCCAGCCTGGAAGAGACCGCCTCCAGCATGGAAGAGCTAACCTCGACGGTTCGGCAGAACGCCGAGAGCGCAAGGCAGGCCAACCAGTTGGCCTCCAGTGCCTCCGACATCGCGGTCAAGGGCGGCAAAGTGGTGAATGACGTGGTCGAGACCATGGCTTCGATCAACACCAGCTCGAAGAAGATCGTCGACATTATCAGCGTGATCGACGGCATCGCGTTCCAGACCAATATTCTGGCGCTGAATGCCGCGGTGGAGGCGGCGCGTGCCGGTGAACAGGGCCGGGGATTCGCGGTGGTGGCGAGCGAGGTGCGCAATCTGGCGCAACGCTCGGCCGCGGCAGCAAAGGAAATTACCGCATTGATCGGCGATTCGGTGGAAAAAGTGGACAGCGGCTCCAAGCAGGTTGACCAGGCCGGCGCCACGATGGCCGAGATCGTCCAGGCGGTTAAACGCGTGACCGACATCATGTCCGAGATTACTGCCGCTTCGAACGAGCAGAGCGTAGGCATCGAGCAAGTGAACAAGGCGATCACCCAGATGGACGAAGTCACCCAGCAGAATGCCGCATTGGTGGAAGAAGCCGCCGCCGCCGCCGAGGCGATGCAGGGGCAAGCGGAAGTCCTGATGCAGGCAGTGAGCATCTTCAAGCTGGAAGGTGAAAGGACGAGGGCGCGGACCGTTATTGCAGCCAAGCCAGCCATTTCTCATCATGCCCCGCCTCATGTTCAGCCAGCACCAGTGAGGAACACGCGCAAACTGGCCGCAAAAACCAAAGAGGACAAGGACGGAGACTGGAAGGAGTTCTGAACCTCGCTATAATCATTGAATGCGTGTAAACTCGAAGCCAGTTTGTATGGCTGAAATGTGCTGCAGTTTGGGTAGGCAGGAAGTGATCATCTTGCCGGATTTACTTAAATGAAACCCTGGCTAAGTTTCGTTTGCGGTGAGAGTTCATCCATATCTTTTACGCCCCGCTCTTTAGAAGATTGGGCGTGGGGACTATTCAAGGATGTCCCGGCAGCAAGCCGCGGGGATGTTCGTTTGGCAGATAATTCAGGATGTTATGAGCGACAAGAAGACTAACCTCCTATCTGTCGACGGACATGAACGTGAGTTTGTGTTTACGAAGGAGAATTTCGAGCGGATATCTCAGTTGATTTATGAGCACGCCGGAATTTCACTCAAGCCTTCAAAACAGCATATGGTGTATAGCCGCTTGGCACGCCGTCTGCGGGAGAATGGGCTGGATAATTTCAAGGATTATCTGGTGTTGCTGGAAAGTGATAACGGGGCTGAGTGGGAGGCGTTTGTCAATTCGCTTACCACCAACTTGACCTCTTTTTTCCGGGAGCCGCACCATTTCCCGCTGCTTGCCGAGCACGTTGTCAAGAATAAAGGACTGCATCCCTTAACGTTGTGGTGTGCCGCAGCATCGACCGGGGAAGAGCCTTATTCCATGGCGATGACCATGGTGGACACTTTTGGCAGCTTTAATCCACCCGTTTCGATTATCGCCACCGATGTGGACACCAGTGTGCTTGCCAAGGCGGAAGCCGGTGTTTATCCGATTGAGCGCATCGAGAAGCTTCCTGAAACCGTGGTGAAGCGTTTCTTTCTCAAGGGGACGGGAGCACAATCCGGATTTGTGCGGGTGAGGCCGGAGTTGCGCGAGTTAATAATTTTTCGGCCGTTGAATCTGCTCAGCAGAAAATGGCAAATACGCGGTCCGCTGGATGCGATCTTTTGCCGCAATGTGATGATATATTTCGACAAGCAAACGCAACTCAAGATACTGCAGCGATTTGCCCCGCTGTTGCGGCCAGACGGCCTGGTTTTCGCGGGACACTCGGAAAGTTTTTATCATGCCACACACTTGTTCAGGTTGCGCGGGAAAACGGTATACGAATTGTCAGAGCCGCATAACCGCGCATCTCACCAGACAGGAAAATTCAGAGGATTTGACAGTTAATTCGGAAGGGGCGGCCCGGAATGGCTGAGCATGGTTTTGAAGAGATACTTTCACCGCACCTGTATTTCGACCGGGAGCATAATTCTGAGGCGGCCAAGATACTGCCAGGGGAATATTACGCGACAGGGCGGGACATGGTCTTGGTCACCGTGCTGGGTTCATGTGTTTGCGCATGCATACGCGACAGGGTCAGCAGGGTAGGTGGCATGAACCATTTCATGCTGCCCGACAGCGGCCAGGACAGCAACAATCCGCTGGGAGATTCGGCGCGCTATGGCACTTATGCCATGGAAATATTGATCAACCAGTTGCTCAAAATGGGAGCCAAGCGCAGCAATTTGGAGGCGAAGGTTTTCGGTGGCGCATCGGTACTGCGCGGATTCACTGTAAATAACGTAGGCGAACGAAACGCGGAATTCGTACTGCAGTTTCTCAAGACGGAACACATTGCAGTATTGGCCGAGGACCTGCTCGATATTTATCCGCGAAAAGTGTACTACTTTCCCTGTACCGGTTTGGTCAGGGTCAAGGCGTTGCGGAGTGTGCATAACGATACGATCATCAGCCGCGAAGCAGAGTACAACAAACGCTTGCATTACTCCAAGATGGAGGGAGATGTGGAATTGTTTGGTTGAGAAAGGTTGGGGCAATGTCGCGACTGACAGGCATGCATTTCGAAATGGTGGGACGGGAAAACAATGCCCCTGGAGATGCAGCCGGAGTCTTTGAGCAAGTGCTTATATGAAGAACCGCAAGATCAAGGTGCTGGTGGTAGATGATTCTGCGCTGATCCGTGCCGTGATGAAGGAGATCATCGATCGGGAGAAGGATATGGAGTGCGTGGCTGCCGCACCCGATCCGCTGGTGGCGCGCGAGATGATCAAGTCGCTCAACCCGGACGTGCTGACTCTGGATGTGGAAATGCCCAGGATGGACGGGCTGGATTTTCTGGAGCGATTGATGCGCTTGCGGCCAATGCCGGTGCTGATGGTTTCGACGCTTACCGAACTTGGCTCCGACATCACTTTCCGTGCGCTGGAGTTGGGTGCGGTGGATTTCGTGTCAAAACCAAAGCTGGATATTGCTCGGGGCATGGAAGAATATGCCATTCAGATTGCCGACAAGATCCGCGCAGCCGCACAGTCGCAGGTACAAAAGACGGCAACTAATCTGGCAAGGCAGAATTACTCTGCTGATGCGGTTTTACCCATCGCAGCGGGTCGATTGTTCTCCACGGAGAAACTTATAGTCATCGGAGCTTCCACCGGCGGTACCGAAGCGATCAAGGAGATATTGGTCAAACTGCCCGCAGATGCGCCAGGCGTGCTGGTGACGCAGCACATGCCGGAACACTTTACCAAGTCGTTTGCCGACAGGTTGAACGGCCTGTGCAGGATATCGGTCAAGGAGGCGGAGCATAACGAACGGATCCTTCCGGGCCATGCATATATAGCGCCGGGCCATTCTCATCTGCTGCTCAAACGCAGCGGAGCGAATTACATGACCAAGCTGGATCAGGGGGAGTTGGTGAATCGGCATCGGCCTTCGGTAGATGTGCTTTTTCGCTCGGCTGCCAATGCGGCCGGACCCAACGCATTGGGAATCATACTGACCGGTATGGGCAGGGATGGCGTAAAAGGTTTGCTTGAATTGAAAATGACCGGGGCACACACCATCGCCCAGGACGAAGCAAGCTGTGTGGTGTTTGGCATGCCCAAAGAGGCAATTGCGGCAGGAGGAGTAAGCGAGGTGCTGCCGTTACAGAAAATCGCGCATCGTACCGTCGAATACCTTGAGTCGCGCGGCGCCAGAAACACCCGGGTCTAAATATTACCCGGGAATCTTACGGATCTGTCGAGCGGTATCTCCCGGGATCAGGAACGAAAATAAAATCGCCGCTGTCTGCCGTGGAACTAAAGGCGTACTTGCCTGTAATTTATAGCCGGCGGCGGCGATTTTTGTATTAAGCCACCATTATCATCTGGCTACATTCACTCCTGATGGCGTAGAGGACACGTAACCGACCGCTCCCGGGGTTCGTTTTACAAAATCGATCACATCGGCATCGCCCGACTTCATCGCTGGCGGGGTCAGGCCGTCGCGGAAAGATTTCTTGGTCCACGCGCTATTGTATTTGTTTCTGGACATATCCAGGAACTTGGACAGGAAGTTATCCTGCAAAGATGCATTGTCGACCGGGGTCAGCTTGGTGCCACCGGCGAATTGCTTGTCCCCGAGGAAGACGTCCTTCACATCGCCTGAGGAAATGGTGGTTCCCGAATGGGAAATGACGACCACGTCAGCCGCATTGGCAAGTTGGGGCAGCAACAAAGTCAGCAGAACGGCAGAAAAAAATCTGAATAAAGTTGATTTCATGGTGCGCGATCTCCTTTTGCTTAGAAGCGGATGGCGTATTGTGCGAGGAAGCTGCGGTAGCTGGTACCAGCTCCATGAGCGGCATCAGCAACAAACTTCGAATTCAGCAGCTCGAATTTCAATGCTGACTTGGCATTCACGTCATACTTCAACCCAAGTGCCTGCCTGGCGTAGGACTGTCCGTTGGCCATCATCGCGAAATACTGGTCAGCCTGGTCCAGCTTGGTCTTTTCTGCCCTCAGGTAGAGCGTGACGCCGTCGAAGTTTCTGCCTACCTGCAGGTAGTCCGCCCAGCTGCTATACGAGGTGCTAGCCGGTGTTCCGCCAACAAGCTTGTTCTTGTTGCTGAAACGATAATACTCGCCCATCACTTCCCAGTCGTTCGCGATATAAACGGCCGTGAAATTGGCTACACTCAGTTCTACTATATTCGTGGTTGGAGCGCCTGCTGGACCATCCACATCGCCGGTCAAGCCAGACACCGCCAGTCGCAAGCCATCCGCCATGCCCCCGAACTCATAGCCCAGGTTAGCGCCGACCATGGCCTGGTGGTTGCTGTCGCCGGACATGCCGATGGTCAATACGCCCATACCACCTGTCATGTCCATCGATGGCCCGTTGCCCGCGAACACATCATAGGAGAGCTTGCCGTCGCCCGCTCTGACTTTGCCAGTGCCCATCAGCCCGACCATGTGCGCCGGGAGGATGCCGCCCTTGTCCTCGAAATCAATGAAACGCGGACGCAATATTGAAGTCTGGATCTGGGAGCCGTGATGAAGTGCGGTATTCCAGTAGCCATAAGGAGAATGGAAACGTCCCGCCCAAAGTGTCAGATTGTCGTTGAAGGCATAACCCAGTTGCACACGTTCCAGATCGGTTGCCAATCCGCCGTCCGAGGTGGCCTCGAATATAAGCTCAATCAGCGCCCTGGTGTTGTCGTCGAATTGCGGCGTCAGGTAAAAATCGAGCGACCCTACGTTGAATCCTCTATTGTCGGGTGATTCGAAGCTCTGGGCGGAGTAGCCGACATCGGCAAAGCCGTGTAATGGCGCTCCATCGTCAGCCGCTTGCGCCTGAGTGGTTTGGGCCAGCAACATGACGGCTATCATCCCGCTCAATAAGGTTGGAAATCCCTTTTGTTTGACGTGGTTCTTGTTCAATATTTTTGCAGTTACCATTTTCGTCCTCCGAAATTTATGGAATGTAGATACCAGATAAATGCTGCATAAGCACTCTGATACAGCAATTCAACAAACAAGCAACACGCCAGAATGATACAACCCGCAGACAAACACCGAATTCAGGATTGACAATTTAATCCGGGGAAACATGCTCTTGACGACCGGGTCCGCACAGATGCTAGTGCAATCCACCCGTACATGCAACCCATTAATCAGGCCTTTTCGTAACAGGGAATAAGTGATGCACATCAGTGAATGAACTAAATTCCGGCGCCCGATAAACATATGGCGCGGTATATACATATCGCATCATCACGAACAAACGATAGGTGCAACGACTCAAAGTAAATATCCGGATTTCAATAAACTCCATGATAAAATTGTGCGCCCAAGCCCGGAAGGCTACAATGCCGGCATGTCCGATTTCAACCTGACCCACCATTTCCTGATTGCGATGCCCGCGATGCAGGAGGGGTTTTTTGCCGGCACCTTGACCTATATTTGCGAACACAATGAGAACGGCGCGCTTGGCGTAGTCGTGAACCGCCCGATCAGTCTCACGCTGGGCGAATTGTTCGATCAAATCAACATTCCTTTGACTCAAACGAAACTGGTAAAGGTTCCGGTGCATTTTGGAGGCCCGGTTCAGACCGAGCGCGGTTTCGTGTTGCATGATACGCCCGGGAACTGGGAATCCACGCTGCGCATCAACGACAAGCTTGCCTTGACCACTTCCAAGGATATACTCGAGGCGCTCGGTGCCGGGCGGGGCCCGCGCAACATGATTGTTACGCTCGGTTATGCGGGTTGGGATCAAGGGCAGCTGGAGCACGAGATCACCGAGAACACATGGCTTACTGTCCCGGCTTCCGAACATATCCTGTTCGATCTGCCGCCCGAGGAGCGGCTCGCGGCGGCAATGGCACTGCTCGGTGTGGATTACGCCTCGCTGGCAGAAGATGCGGGACATGCCTGACATCGGAGGACAGATGACAGAGGGCAGAAGACAGAAAAAACCGCACAGCGACAACACTCAATCCCCAGCCCTCAGTCCTCAGTTTTCCGGAACACTCCTCGCATTTGATTTCGGTGCCAGACGCATCGGCATCGCGATGGGAAGCACCATGCTGCGCCGTGCCAAGCCGCTCACCACGATAGACGAGGAAAAGACTGAAGCACGTTTTGCAGCGATCGCCGGATTGCTGAACGAGTGGCAGCCCTGCGCCCTGGTTGTGGGCCTGCCGGGCAACGATGACGGAACACCGCATGAACTGACCTTGCTGTGCCGCCGCTTCGCCAACCGCCTCAAGGGGCGGTTCAATTTGCCCACGATACTGGTCGATGAACGGTATACTTCGCTCGCCGCGAGCGCGCAGTTGAGCGAACAGGGCATCCGCGGCAGGAAACAAAAAGCATTGCTTGACCAATATGCCGCGCAGCAAATCCTGCAGGCGTATTTTGATGAACCCGCTGCGGGAATTATCGTATGAACAACCCACAACTCAATAAACACGGCGAACTGCAACATCTGTTGACCACTGAAGGCTTGCCTGTGGAGATCGTGCGGGCGATACTCGACCGTGCGGCTACCTTCGTCGACGTCAGCGGCGGCCTTGGGATAAAAAATGTACCGCTGTTGCAGGGAAAATCGGTGTTCAACATGTTCTTCGAGAGCAGCACCCGTACCCGCACCACCTTCGAGATCGCCGCCAAGCGCCTGTCCGCAGACGTGCTCAACCTGAATATCGCATCCTCATCCACCAGCAAGGGCGAGACCCTGCTTGATACCGTGGACAACCTGTGCGCGATGCATGCCGACATGTTCGTGGTGCGCCATTCACAAAGTGGGGCGGCTCATATCATTGCAAGGCACGTTGCCCCGGAGATACACGTCATCAATGCCGGCGACGGACGCCATGCCCATCCCACGCAGGCATTGCTGGATATGTTCACGATCCGGCATTACAAGAAGGAGTTCCACAATCTGCGTGTGGCGATCGTCGGAGACATTTTGCATTCGCGGGTGGCGCGTTCGCAGATCAGCGCGCTGACCTCGCTCGGAGTTCCGGAAGTGCGTGTGATAGCACCAAAGACGCTGCTGCCAACTATGGTGAAGAATCTGGGTGTGCATGTCTATCATGATATGGCGCTGGGCTTGCGTGACGTTGATGTGGTATTGATGTTGCGCTTGCAGAACGAGCGCATGCAAGGTGCTGCATTGCCTTCCTCGCAGGAATATTTCAAATACTACGGACTTACCGAAGAAAAGCTGGCCTGCGCGAAGCCAAACGCTATCGTGATGCATCCGGGACCGATGAATCGTGGTATCGAGATCGAATCCAGCGTGGCAGATGGCAAGCATTCCGTGATTCTGCCCCAGGTGACCTTCGGTATCGCAGTCCGGATGGCTGTGATGAGTATCCTGGCAGGAGCAAAGGCATGAATATTCACATCAAAAACGGCCGTCTGATCGACCCGAAGAACCGCATTGATGCACAGCAGGACGTGTATATCGTCGACCGGCGCATCGCCGCTATCGGCAAATCGCCCTCAGGTTTCGTGGCCGGCCAGATAATCGATGCAAGCGGGATGATCGTGATGCCTGGGCTGATGGATGTTGCGGCGCGTTTGCGAGAGCCCGGTTACGAGTACAAGGCTACGCTGGAATCCGAGATGACCGCGGCGGTGGCCGGCGGCATAACTTCATTGGCATGCCCGCCGGATACCGATCCGCCTCTCGATGAACCGGGTTTGGTGGAGATGCTTAAGCGCCGGGCGCGATCCCTGAATCAGGCGCGACTGTTTCCGATCGGAGCGCTTACTTACGGTTTGAAGGGTGCGGAACTGACCGAAATGAATGAGTTGACCGAAGCCGGATGCAAAGCTTTCAGCCAGGCAGATGCTCCATTGACCGATACGCGCGTATTGTTGCGTGCCATGCAATATGCGGCCACATTTGGTTACCGGGTATGGCTGCGCCCGCAGGACAGCTTTCTAGCCAAGAACGGCGTTGCGCATGACGGCGAAGTGGCAACCCGCCTCGGCCTGCCACCCATCCCGGTGGTGGCCGAAACTATCGCCCTTGCCACTGCCCTGCAACTCGCGCGAGAGACGGGTGTTATCCTGCATATCTGCCGCGTATCCAGCGCGGCTGGAGTGGACATGATCCGTTCAGCGAAAAATGAAGGATTGAAAGTGACCTGCGATGTATCCATGAATCATGTACACCTCACGGAAATGGATATTGGATACTTCGACGCAAACTGCCATCTCGCGCCACCGCTCCGCAGCCAGAGGGACAGAGCGGGTTTGCGAGCCGGGTTGCTGGATGGCACGATCGATGCAATCTGCTCCAATCATTCGCCCGTTGACGATGATGCCAAGCAATTGCCGTTCGCCGAATCCGAAGCGGGTGCGACAGGGCTTGAATTGCTGCTGCCGCTGGTGCTGAGGTGGTCGGAACAGGAAGGTGTTTCACTGCTTGATGCGCTGGCACACGTTACCATCAACCCTGCACAATTGCTCGGGCAAAAGATGGGGCATCTTTCGGTCGGAGCTCATGCTGATATCTGCGTATTCGACCCTGAAATTTTATGGAAGGTGGAACATGCCGCGCTGAGGAGTCAGGGCAAGAATACGCCGTTCAATGGCTACGAGATGCGGGGGCGGGTACGTTATACGCTGCTCGACGGTCAAGTTGTGTTCCAGCGATAATATTCACCTTCAGCCGCAGTTTTTCATTTTTTCTGGATGATATGAACCCACTGCTAGATTTTACCGGTCTGCCGCGTTTTGCGGAGATCAAGCCAGAACATGTCGCCCCGGCAATTGCGCAATTGCTGGACGAAAACCGCGCATTAATCCGGCGTTTGCTGGATGACGATGCACAACCAGCCTGGCAAAACTTCATCGTGCCGATAGAAGATGCGAATGAACGGCTGTCGCGCGCCTGGGGACCGGTCGGGCACCTGAACGCAGTGATGAACAGTCCGGAATTGCGCGAGGTATACAACGCCACATTGCCGACGATCACCCAGTATTACGCCGAGCTCGGGCAGAATCTCGCGCTGTTCGAAAAATTCAAAAAGCTGCGCAACAGCACGGAATATGCCGGCCTGAATGCCGCGCGCAAGAAGATCATCGAGAATGAGTTGCGCGATTTCCGACTTGGCGGCGCGGAGCTGCCGGATGCGAAAAAGGCGCGTTATCTGGAGATACAGGAACGCCTGTCCGAATTGTCGTCGCGATTTTCGGACAACCTGCTGGATGCGACCAACGAATTCTCGCTGCTGATCGATAACGGGGATGAGTTGAGCGGATTGCCGGGGGATGTGCTTCAGGCGGCACAGGAAGCGGCACAAAAAAAAGGAAAAGCCGGCTGGTTGCTTACTTTAAAGGCTCCGTCTTACATGCCGGTGATGCAATACGCCGACAACCGTGTATTGCGCGAGCAGATGTATCGCGCCTATGGCACCCGTGCCAGCGAGTTCGGCAAGCCGGAATGGGACAACACACCCTTGATGGAAGAGATTGTCAAGCTGCGCGGCGAGGAGGCGCAACTGCTCGGTTTTGCCAACTACGGCGAATTATCGCTCGCGAGCAAGATGGCGAATTCGCCGCAACAAGTGGTTGAATTCATGCGCGAGCTGGCGCATCGAGCGCGGCCGTTTGCCGAAAATGATCTGGCAGAACTGCGCTCATTCGCCAAAAACGAGCTGGACATCGCCGACCTGCAATCCTGGGATGTAAGCTATGCCAGCGAGAAACTTCGCGAACAGCGCTATGCATTCTCGGAGCAGGAGGTGAAACAGTATTTTCCAGAAGACGCAGTACTGCCCGGAATGTTCAAGCTGGTGGAGACGCTTTACGGTTTACGGATCAAGCAGGCCAGCGCACCGGTCTGGCATGACGACGTGCGCTTCTTCGATATTCGAAATGAGCGAGGGCAACTGGTCGGCCAGTTCTATCTCGACCTGTACGCGCGCAACAGCAAGCGCGGCGGGGCGTGGATGGACGATGTGATCACGCGCCGCCGGCTGCCCTCCGGCATCCAGACGCCGGTTGCATACCTGAACTGCAATTTCTCTTCCCCTGTAGGAAACAAGCCCGCGTTATTCACGCACGACGAGGTCATCACGCTGTTCCATGAGTTTGGCCACGGCCTGCACCATCTTCTTACCGAAGTGGAGGATATGGGCGTATCCGGCATCAACGGCGTGGAGTGGGACGCTGTCGAACTGCCAAGCCAGTTCATGGAGAACTTCTGCTGGGAATGGGATGTGCTGCATGGTATGACGCGCCATTCCGAAAGAGGAGAACCCTTGCCGCGTGAACTGTTCGACAAGATGATCGCCGCGAAAAATTTCCAGAGCGGTCTGCAGACCCTGCGCCAGATCGAATTTTCGTTGTTCGACATGCTGATGCACAGTAACTTCGAGGCTGGCGGCGCGAAATCCATATTGCAATTGCTCGATGAAGTGCGCGCCGAAGTCGCAGTGCTGATCCCGCCCGCTTTCCACCGTTTCCCGCACAGTTTCTCGCACATATTTGCCGGCGGTTATGCCGCAGGTTATTACAGCTACAAGTGGGCTGAAGTTCTGTCCGCCGATGCATACAGCATGTTCGAGGAGAATGGCGTACTCAATCCCGACGTGGGCGCGCGTTTCCGTGGCGAGATCCTGGCGATGGGCGGCAGCCGCGATGCGATGCAATCGTTCGCCGCGTTCCGCGGCCGCGAACCCAGCTTGGAAGCGCTGTTGCGGCATAATGGATTACTTGAAACTTCTTGAGGAGGTTGAAGTGAAGCGCATTATTTCGTTGTCAGCCGGCTTGATGGTCTTCCTGCTGGCTTGCGCATTAACTGTTCGGGCGGCTGATCTGTACCGCTGGGTGGACTCGAGGGGTATTGTGCATTACAGCGATGTGCCCTCTCCCAATGCGGAAAAAATCAATCCGGGAAAGTTCTCGGGCCAAGATGCGCCCGGTGAAGACTTGCCATATGCAGCACGCATCGCACAGCAGAATTTCCCGGTCACCCTGTACGTGGGTTATGGCTGTGGCTCAGCCTGTGATCAGGCTCGCAGCCTGTTGAACAAGCGCGGCATTCCCTACGCCGAGAAGACGTTGCGCACCAAGGAAGATATCGATGCGTTCAAGAAACTTACCGACAGCGAGGCTATCCCCACTCTTGCGGTGGGCAAGACCTTGTTGAAAGGACTGCAGACCGAACAATGGAATGGCGAACTCGATATCGCAGGTTATCCGAAGATCGCTCCTTACCGCGCACCGAAAACCGAGCCTGCGCCCGGAAATCCGGATGTGCAGGAAAGCCCTGCCACTCAATGAGACTGGCGACCTGGAACGTCAACTCTCTGAAAGTTCGCTTGCCGCATGTGCTGGACTGGTTGGCCGCGAACCCGGTCGATGTGCTGTGCCTGCAGGAAACCAAGCAACAGGATAATGACTTTCCTCATGCTGAACTGCAGGCGGCAGGCTATCACAGCATCTTCTGCGGGCAGAAAACCTACAACGGCGTGGCGATCCTGAGCCGCGAGCCGGCAACTGATGTGCAGTATGGCATTCCCGACCATGACGACGAGCAGAAGCGCGTCATCGCCGCTACCTTTGGGGGCATACGTGTCGTCGATGTCTATGTGCCCAACGGACAGGCCGTTGATTCCGACAAGTACCGGTACAAGCTCGGCTGGCTCGATACGTTGCGCGATTGGCTAAAGCAGGAGCTGGTACGCCATCAGAAACTGGCGTTGCTCGGTGATTACAACATCGCGCCGGAAGACCGTGACGTGCATGATCCGAAGGCATGGGAAGGTAGTGTGCTGGTCAGTGAGCCGGAACGAGAGAAGTTCCGCAGCCTGGAGCAACTGGGCCTGCGCGACAGTTTCCGTTTGTTCGAGCAGCCTGAAAAATCCTTCAGTTGGTGGGACTACCGGATGATGGCGTTCCGCCGTAATCACGGTTTGCGCATCGACCATATCCTGATCAGCGAGCCGCTGGTCGCGCAATGCAAGAGTTGCGTGATCGACAAGGCACCAAGGAAACTGGAGAGGCCGTCGGATCACACGCCGGTGGTGGTGGAGTTGTAGGGGTCTCCCTCTCCCGTACGGGAGAGGGTTGGGGAGAGGGGAAATCAACTTCGCGGGGTGAGGTCCCTCACACCGGTTACTTTTCTTGTCTTGCCAAAAAAGGTAACTAGTTGTCGGTCTACCACCGGCGAAGTTGATTTTGTTTTTGGGTTTGACTCATATAAACAACGAAATTTACCCATTCGCCCCAAACATCATCCGCCTTGCGACGAATTTTTTCACGAACGGCAGACAGTCCAGCGCGGTGAGCGCGGCGGCGCGGCCTGCGCTGACCAGCGGCAGGTCGTTGGAGAACAGCCGCACCAGACCATCAGTGAAACGTATCCCCATCTCTCGGTCGGTGCGGCGATCCGAGCGGTAGGCGGCGAGCATTGCTTCGCTGCCCAATTCTTCCGCCTTGGCATCCAGTATTTCCAGCGAAAGCTCCCATGCATCTCGCAACCCCATATTGAATCCCTGACCGGCGACCGGGTGCATGGTTTGCGCGGCGTTTCCGAGCAGCACGGTGTGCGGCATCGGGGTCTGCTGCAGCGCGCGGCGCAGGCCGAGCGGGAAGATGGTGCGCTTGCCGACGCTGAGGAATTCCCCGACACGGTCGCCGAAGTGCGACTGCAATTCACACAGGAATCTTGTGTCGTCCCATACCAGCATTTCCTGCGCGCGCTGATGCGGCGCGGTCCAAACCAGTTCGTAGCCCGCCTTGAACGGCAACAGTGCCAACGGTCCTTGCGGGGTGAAGCGCTCAAATGCGGTATCGGGTTTCAGCAGTGAGCAGGTGATGTGGGTGATCAGCGCGCTCTGCTCATAGTCGTGAACTTTGGGCGGATATTGTTCTGCCAGCAACCTGCCGCCGTCGGCGACCACAGCTAGGCGCGCATGCAGGGTGTGTTCAAGGCCATCCTGTTGATAACCGATCACGGCATGATCTGTTTCACCAGTTAGCCGTGTGACGCTCGCGCCGTAGATCGACGCAACATCGCTGTGTTGCAATGCAGCGGTCAAAGCGTCCTGCAGTGCCGGATAGGGCAGCACATAGCCGAGCTCCGGCACGTCCAGTTCGGCGGCATGCAACACGGTGCGGCCGAAGCTCTGTTTTTGCGAAATGTGGATCGTGCGTATCGCGGACACGTCCTGCAGCGCATCCCAGACTTTGAGGCGTTCCAGCAACAGCCGGCTGCCGTAGGACAATGCCAGCGTACGGGCATCCTTGCTGGCCGCATGGGCCGGGCGCGCTTCCAGCACACAGACCTTCAGCTTGCTGCCGCGCAATGCCAAGGCCAGAGAGGCGCCGACCGGGCCGCCGCCGATGATGGCTACGTCACATTGCGTACTCATCGCTTCATCAGGTCCTCGATCTCGGCCACCGCTTTCGGCGCAGCTTTCGACAATACTTCGTTGCCCTTCGCGGTGACCAGCACATCGTCCTCGATGCGGATGCCGATGTTCCAGAGTTTCTTCGGTACGTTGTGTGCGGGACGGATATAGCAGCCGGGCTCTATGGTCAGCACCATGCCAGGTTCCAGCTTGCGCCATTTGCCATCGACCTTATAATCGCCGACATCGTGCACATCCATACCCAGCCAGTGGCCGGTGCGGTGCATGTAGAAGCGCTTGTAGTCCTCCTTCTCGATCACCTTGTCCACACTGCCCCGGCACAGTTTGAGATCAATGAAGCCCTGCGCCAGCACGCGCAGCGCGGCATCGTGCGGGGCGTTCCAGCTCTTGCCCGGCTTGGCGGCGGCGATCGCGGCGGCCTGCGCGGCGAGCACGATCTCGTACACGGCCTTTTGCGCCGCGCTGAATTTGCCGTTGACCGGGAAGGTGCGGGTGATATCGGCGGCGTAGCCGTCCAGCTCGCAGCCCGCGTCAATCAGCAGCAGGTCGCCATCGTTGAGTTGCGCATCGTTTCCGACATAATGCAGCGTGCAGGCATTTGCGCCGCCCGCGACGATAGAGGTATAGGCCGGGTGGCGCGCGCCCTTGCGGCAAAACTCATGCAGCAGTTCGGCCTCAACTTCGTATTCGTATTGATCCGGGCGGGTGTAGCGCATCGCGCGCTGATGTGCGGTAACCGAGATCGCCGCGGCGCGGCGCATGATGGCGATTTCGTGCATGTCCTTGATGAGGCGCATCTCGTGCAGCAGCGTGCGCACGTCCTTCAATTCATCTGGCGCGCGGATACCGCTGCGCACTTTCGCCTGCACAGCACTGCGCAGCTTGAGGATGCGGCGATCCCACGCCATGTTTGCGCCCATCGGGTAGTAGACTACCGGCTGGTCGCAAATCAGCTCGGCCAATTTCTCGTCGAGTTGAGCGATGGAATACGTCTCGTCGAAACCGAACTGTTCCTTCGCCCCTTCAGGGCCGTAGCGGAAGCCGTCCCACACCTCGCGCTCGGGATCCTTGTCACGACAGAACAGGATGGATTGCTTCTTTTTGCCCGCTTCCAGTACTAGTACCGCCCCGGGCTCCCTGAAACCGGTGAGGTAATAGAAGTTGCTGTCGTGACGGTAGTCGTAATGCGCGTCCGCAGTTCTCGTCACCTCTGGAGCAGTGGGGACAATGGCGATGCCACTGCCCATTCGCTTCAACAGGGCCGCGCGACGTTTCTTATGGATGGCGTAATCAGTCATGGGAAGCATTGTCCGTCGCGCGCAAATCCTTGTCGAGTTGTTCCAGTCGCTGCGGCGTACCCACATCCACCCAACGCCCTGTGAAATGCTCGCCGCTCACTTTATTCGATGCGATCTGCTCGCGCAGCAAGGGGGCGAGCGGGGCTTTGGCATTGCGGTCGAGATGGGTGAACAGCGCGGGTTTATAGAGACCGATACCGCTGAAGGTGAGCTTGATACCACCGGTTGGTTGCACGCGGCCCTCATGCAGGTGGAAATCGCCATTCGGGTTGTGCGCCGGGTTGTTGATCAGCACCAGATGCGCCATGTCTCCACCGGCCTGCAGCGAAGCCGCGCGTTTTACCAAGTGCGCGAAATCGTAATCGCACCAGATGTCGCCGTTGACCACGGCGAACACTTCATCGCCCAGCAGGTGCAGCGCATGCGCGATGCCGCCCGCTGTCTCCAGCGCGGCGGGGCGCTCGGGTGAATAGCGGATGGAAACGCCGAACTGGCTGCCATCGCCCAGCGCATCTTCGATCTGCTGGCCGAGATGCGCGTGGTTGATCACCAGTTCGCCGATGCCGGCTTGGGCTAGGTTCTCGATATGCCAGACAATCAGCGGCGTGCCACCCGCCTGCAACAGCGGCTTGGGCGTATGGTCGGTCAGCGGGCGCATTCTTTCGCCGCGCCCGGCAGCGAGGATCATCGCTTTCATAAACCTACTGCGCAACCCGATTGCGGTGTCGCGTGCTCGTTCAATCCTCGCCTACCCGCGAGGTATGTCTCGTCTTTCACTGCGCGGCTCCTTGCACTCGGGTCTGCTCGTGACGGTTTATGGGATTGTTTGCGTCTGGCTTCATTAGCTTGCTTCTGCGAGTTGTGCTTGTTGAAACAGCTCTTGAATCGTGCTCATTTTTTCGCCCTTGTATAACTATGTTTTCTGAGTCATTTGCGAAATGTAGAATTTTGCTTTGTTCATTGCTCCGCCATTACAATACGGTCTATCCAGCCAGAACTTCCATCCTGCATATTCCGCCTGCCGTCGTTCGTGCGAAGCGGAATAATTCACATAGCGCGCCAATATCTCGCCTGTTTTACTGTCCACCACCTGCTGCTCTTCGCGCATCATGTAGTTCAGCGGAAAATATCGCTCCTGTTTAATCGCCCAGTCGAATCGCTGATTCAGGACGTAAGCGTTGCGGGCAACAGCAGGTTTTTTGTTTGCCACCAGCGTCTCAGCCACCCCCGGATTCTCCGCCTTCCACTGATCCAGCGTCTTGTATACCCAGAAGCCGGCATCCTTCGCGCAGTAGTACTGATGCACCACCCCCGTCGGTATCCAGTCCCAGAACGGGATCAGGTACATCACCAACGCTGCCCCCAGCCCCATTTCTTGACGCTCTTGCCGTTTTTCCTCGCGTAGTTGATTGCTACACGCACGATGGCAAATGCAATCAGGAAATATTGAAGCCCTGCTCCCAAAACAATAGGCCCAATCATTACGCCTCCAGCCTAAAAATCGCCGATGTCGGTTTTATCAGAACGAATACCCTTCCGTAACCGCCTGCGGATGCAGCTCCTCCAGCAGCACCTGCATCGGCTTCAAGTCCACATAGCGCGTACAGGCCTTGTACAGGTATTCGAATACCAGCGGCATGTCCTTGAGGTAGCCGTCCTTGCCGTCGCGGTGGCAGAGCCGCGCGAAGATGCCGAGCACCTTGATGTGGCGCTGCACGCCCATCCATTCGTAGTCGCGGTAGAACTCGCCGAAATCCTCGCGTACCGGCAGCCCGGCCTTGCGCGCTTTTTCCCAGTAGCGGATCAGCCAGTCCATGATCTCGGGCTCTTCCCAGCGGATGTAGGCATCCTTGAATAGCGAGGCGAGGTCGTAGGTGATGGGGCCGTATACCGCATCCTGGAAATCGAGGATGCCGGGATTGCTTTCCTCGACGTGCATCAGGTTGCGCGAGTGGTAATCGCGGTGGACGTACACGCAGGGTTGTGCGAGGTTGTTGGCGAGGATGCGTTGGAAGCATTCTTCCAGTTTGGCGCTTTGCTTTTCGCTGAGCGTGACATTGAGGTGCTTGGCGACATACCACTCGGGGAACAGGTTGAGTTCGCGGCGGAGCAGCGCCTCATCGTAGGGCGGCAGATCGTTCGGCTTGGAGGCGAGCTGGATCCTGATCATCGCGTCGGTGGCGGCACCATAGAGTTGCTTGGCATTGTCCGGCCTCAAGGCTTGCAGGTAGGTGGTGTTGCCGAGGTCGGACAGCAGCAGGAATCCCTGCTCCAGGTCCTGTGCGTAGATGTGCGGCACATGCGTCCCGGCATCCTCGAACAGGTGCGCAACATGGATGAAAGGCTTGCAGTCTTCGTGAGATGGGGGGGCATCCATCACGATTCTCGTGCGGCCATCGGTGAAGGTGACCCGAAAATAGCGGCGGAAGCTTGCGTCTGCAGAGGCGGGTGCCAGCGAAAAAGTTTCGTCAGGGAAAAGGCCGTGCAGCCATTCGGTAAGCTGTTTCTGCCGTAGCATATCGGGATCTTGATGTTAAACTTGCAGAAGTTTATCACCTTACTATTTCTTGCGCGCTATGCGGTTTCGCCACCTCTTTGTCGTCATGTATCTTCTTTGCGCCTTTGCGTACCACTCAGTCGCGAATGCGGAACCGCTTGCGCAGGGCATGGCAAAGACGTTGCCGGCGCCGGCTGCAACTGCACAGGATCAGCCCGCAGTCGTGGAGGCGGATCATCTTGAAGGCAAAAAGGGGAAGCAACTGGAGGCTTCCGGAAATGCACAGTTTCGCAAAGGCGACAAATCGATACGCGCGGATCGGTTGCTGTATTTTCAGGATAGTCGTGATATCCATGCGCAAGGGTCGGTGCATTTGCTCAAGGGCGACCAATCGATCCGCGCTGACCGGTTGTGGTATTACGATGATACCCGCGAGATCGATGCGCAGGGTTCAGTGGTTCTGGAGCAGGGCGGCAGCAAGATGAGCGGGCCGCATCTCAGGCTCAACCTGGATACCAGCGCCGGCACCATGGAGGAACCGGAGTTTATTCTTCCCGAGAACGATGGGCGCGGCGCGGCTGATGTGATGCATATCCAGGACCAGAAGCATTTCGTTCTGGACAGGGCCAGCTACACGACTTGCCCGGCTGAAAATCAGGACTGGATGCTGAACATGAACGGTCTGGAGATCGATAAAAGCCGGCAGATAGGCGTCGCGCACCATGCATGGATCGAATTCAAGGATGTTCCCATCCTTTATTCGCCGTGGATGGATTTTCCGCTCAACGATCAACGCAAATCCGGATTTCTGGCGCCGATATTCGGCGGCACTGTCAAGGGCGGAAGCGAATTGACCTTGCCTTATTATTGGAACATTGCCGCAAATCGAGACGCCACCTTTGCGCCACGGCTCATGCTCAAACGCGGACTGATGCTCAATAACGAGTTTCGTTATCTCCAGGCAAACTATGGCGGTGAATTGAATGTGGACGTGCTGCCGAATGATTTGCTGGTTAAGCGCAGCCGCAACCATTACAGCCTGAAACATCATCAGGCTTTCACGGATCGCCTGAATGGAAACATCAATTTAAACCGCGTTTCGGATGACGATTACTTCAGGGATCTGGCAGATTCGGTCAGCGCTACCTCCCAAGTCAATCTTCTGCGGGAAGGCGTATTGAGTTATCAAGCGGGAGAGTGGGTAGTTGCCGCGCGCGTGCAACGTTTTCAAACATTGCAGGATCCTGTTGCGCCCATCGCCGTTCCCTATGCACGCTTGCCGCAATTGACGGTCAATACTCAACAATATCTTTCCGGTGTGAACCTTGGCTTTGCCGGCGAATACGTCGATTTCAGGCACCCTACCGCGGTGAACGGTTCGCGGGCTGTACTCAATCCCAGCATCAGTTACCCGATGGTTGGGGATTCTTCGTTGTACATCACGCCAAAATTAGCATTGCATAGTACGTATTACGCGATGGGGAAGAACAATATTGGGGCGTTGCCTAATGCATCGCGCACATTGCCCATTTTGAGCGTGGACAGTGGAGTGGCTTTTGAGCGCGAGTCGAATTTGTTCGGGGGCGATTATGTGCAAACTTTTGAGCCGCGCGCATACTACGTCTATGTGCCATACCGGGATCAATCGGCATTGCCGAATTTTGATTCGGCACTGGCAGATTTCAATTTCACACAGATATTCACCGAGAATCGTTTTTCCGGAAGCGACCGTATCGGCGATGCGAATCAGGTTACCGTGGCGGCAACATCGCGATTGCTGGAACAGAATAACGGAGCGGAGCGCTTAAAGGTTATGATGGGAGAGCGCTTCAGTATAAGGGCCCCGCAGGTAAATCTGGCCACGCCCGCCTCCAGTACCGGCAGGTCGGATATATTGCTGGCCGCATTGGGGCAACTGACCAAATCATGGTCGCTGGTCAGCGGGATTCAGTTCGACCCAAATCAATCCCATATGCAAGTCTTCAACATTGCAACGCATTTCCGTCCCGAAACAGGAAAGGCGCTTAATCTCGGCTATCGCTTTTTGCGCAATACCCTCCGTCAAGTTGACGTTTCGACGCAATGGCCGCTGTTCGGACGCTGGAATGGGGTCGGACGCTGGAATTACTCGCTACAGGACGGTCGAATCCTGGAAGTGATAGCAGGGCTTGAGTATAATCAAAACTGTTGGTCTTTACGACTCGTGGCGCAACGTTTTGCCACAGCCACGCAACAATCCAATATAGGTTTCTTCGTACAGCTAGAACTGAATGGCATGGTCAAGATTGGCTCCGATCCCTTGGGCTTGCTCAAGCAGAGTGTGCCCGGTTATGCCAAATTGAGCGACAAGCCGAGCACAACGCCCTAGCTGGCGTCGGTCAGACATATAGAAAGAACATGATGCAAATTAGGAATACTTTGATGGTTTGCTGTACTTTGCTCATAATGCAAACTGCATATTGCGCAGATAGTTTTGCAGCCAAACCAGCCAAGGTCGTTACGAATGAAAGCAATATGAATTCGGGCAGGGCCGAACAGCAAGCTGGAGTCATCGATAGCGTGGTTGCGGTGGTCAACGATGATGTCATTACACGCTACGAACTTGACGAGCGTCTGAATGAAGTAGTGCGTCAGTTGAAGAAACAAGGCACGCCGTTGCCCGCACATGAATTGCTGGAAAGGCAGCTTCTTGAACGCATGATCACCGATCTGCTGCAGATGCAGTATGCCAGGGAGAGCGGCGTACGAGTGGACGATGCGCAGTTGGATCAGGCCATTGCACGCATAGCCCAGCAGAACAACTTTGCTTCGCTGGCGGAATTCAGTGCCAGGCTTGAAACCGAAGGTGTGGATTTCAAGAAATTCCGCGAGGAAGTCCGCAGTGAAATCATTTCCACGCGTCTGCGCGAGCGGGAAGTAGAGAGCAAGTTGGTCGTCAGCGATACTGAAGTAGACAACTACCTTGCCAACAAATCCATGGTGGGCGCGTCGGAAGAAGAATACCATCTCGCGCATATCCTGGTGGTTGTACCGGAGCAGGCGAGTGCGGAGAAGATACAGGAGGCACGCGATAGGGCAGATCAGGCTTTGTTCCAAATACAAGGCGGTGCAGATTTCGGGCAGGTGGCAGCGGGAAGCTCCGACGCAAAGGACGCTTTGAATGGTGGCGATTTGGGCTGGCGATCAAGCGATACCATTCCAGCACTGTTCATGAATGAGTTGCAGAACCTAAAGCCAGGGCAGGCCACAACTGTTCTGCGCAGTCCGAGCGGGTTTCACATACTTAAGCTGATAGAAAAGCGCAGCAGTAAAGCACCGGTTGTGATAACCCAGACCCATGCGCGCCATATTCTGATCAAGGCCAGTGAGATTGTCCCTGAAGCAGAAGCCCGGAACCGTCTTTTGGAAATCAGGGGGCGCATAGATAAGGGTGCGGATTTTTCGGAGCAGGCAAAGCGATATTCACAGGATGGCAGTGCGCAACAAGGCGGGGATCTGGGCTGGTTGTCTCCGGGACAGACGGTACCTGAATTCGAGGAGGCGATGAACAAGCTCCAACCAAATATGACGGGTGTGGCGAAAACGCAATTCGGCTGGCATTTGATCCAGGTTCTGGAGCGCCGTTCTGCCGACATAAGCGAGCAGCAGCGCCGACAGCAGGCACGTGCTGCCATAGGTACTTTCAAATCTGACGAGCAGTACCAGGACTGGTTGCGACAACTTCGTGATCGTGCGTTCGTCGAGTACCGCATCCAGTTGAAAGATTAGCAGGTGAGTGACGTTGCCCTTTTCGAACCATTGGCGGTTACTTCCGGCGAGCCGGCCGGAATAGGACCGGACTTGTGTATCCAGCTCGCAGCAGCGTCGACCGATGTTCCATTTGTTGTCATTGCCGACAAGGATCTGTTGTTGCAACGTGCCGACCAGCTCGGTATTGATCTCCGTTTGCGGGACTATGTGCGGGGGCAAAAGCTGTTTTCACAAAGCGGAAGTTTGTTTGTGATTCACGTGCCATTGTCGGCGCCCTGCTGTCCGGGCGAGTTAATAGCAGTCAATAGCGGATATGTGCTGGCGATACTGCAGCGTGCCTTGCAGGGGTGCCAGCAAGGAGAGTTCGCTGCCATGGTGACAGCTCCGGTACACAAGGGCATCATCAATGAAGCGGGATTCCGGTTTACCGGGCACACCGAGTTTCTCGCGGAACAAACCAATACCGGACACGTAGTGATGATGCTGGTGGGCGCCGGAATGCGCGTGGCGCTCGCCACCACACATCTTCCCCTGAAAGACGTGGCTGCTGCGATCACCGCACCATTGCTGGAAAACGTCCTGCGTACTATCCTGCAAGGCCTGCGCGAGTGGTTCGGTATCCCGCAACCGCGAATTTTGGTGGCAGGCTTGAATCCGCATGCGGGCGAAGCTGGTTATCTTGGCCGCGAGGAAATCGAGGTGATGATTCCCGTGCTGGACAGGTTGCGAGCCGAGGGCTTCAATGTCAGCGCACCCTTGCCCGCCGATACGCTATTTACTCCCCAAAAACTTGCTCAATGTGATTGCGTTCTTGCCATGTACCACGACCAGGGTTTGCCGGTGCTGAAGCATGCCAGCTTCGGGCAGGGGGTAAACGTAACGCTCGGTTTGCCAATCATACGCACATCGGTTGATCATGGCACGGCACTTGATCTGGCGGGGACCGGCAAAGCCGATAGCGGCAGCATGCTGGAAGCCATCAGGTTGGCTGCACGGATGGTGCAACACAAAAAATTGTTGTCCAGTCACGCGCATGAATGCGTATAAGGCGCGCCAACTAATTGGCGCTGGCGCCACATGCTGCCCGTATGAAATATCGCTGAAACGCAAGTTCGGGTATCAGCGATGAGCCATCAAGCAAAAAAACGTTTTGGCCAGAATTTTCTTGTCGACGAGCAAATCATTGCAAATATCATCGCGGCGATCAGACCACAACCGGGAGACAACATGGTCGAGATCGGTCCCGGACTTGGCTCACTGACTCGTCCGCTTCTGAACATACTTGATCGCCTGCATGTGGTGGAAATAGACCGTGACATCATCGCGCGTCTCGAGAAGGATTATCCTCAAGACCATCCGCAGGCTAGGTTGATTATTCATGCCGGAGATGCGCTGGATTTCGATTTCTCGACTCTAGCATCGCCGCTGCGTATTGTCGGCAACCTGCCATATAACATTTCCTCTCCGTTGCTGTTTCATTTCTCCGAATATGCCGACCGGATAACCGACATGCACCTGATGCTGCAGAACGAAGTGGTCGAACGCATGGTTGCCAAGCCTTCCACCCCGGAATACGGACGATTGTCAGTGATGCTGCAGTGCCGGTTTGACATCGAAAAGCTGCTCGATGTACCGCCAGAGTCGTTTCGCCCCGCTCCCAAGGTGAATTCTGCCATCGTGCGGATGATCCCCCTGCCCGCGAGCAAGATTCTGGTGAATGACGAAAAGCTCTTTGAGGCAATAGTCGGTGCCGCGTTCGGCCAGCGCCGAAAGACGTTGCGCAATACGCTGCGCGGTTATATTCAGGAGGAAGATTTTGCAAATCTCGGCATGGATGCCCGGCTGCGCGCCGAGAATCTCTCTGTGGCCGAATTTGCGCGAATAGAGAAATACGTGCGCGCCAAGATGAGGTAAGCCGCCTTCAGATGGCGCTTGATTGTCGGCAGGTTGGATTTTAATCAGTGCCATGGGGTAGAATGCGTGGTCTCGCTGTTCCTTGACCTGCTTGAATCATGTCTGAATCATTTCCGCTGGTTATGAGTTTTGCCGCCACCGACCCTAGCGGGGGAGCCGGTTTGCAAGCCGACATATTGACTATTTCCAGCATGGGTTGTCATCCCTTGCTGGCTGTTACGGCAATCACCGTGCAGGATACCAGCGGGGTGGAAGATGTGATGGCCATCGATCCGGAGTGGGTGGCAGATCAGGCGCGCGCAATGCTTGAAGATGTTCCTGTGGCGGCATTCAAGATCGGACTGCTCGGCAGTGTGGAAAATATCGCTGCCATTGCCGAGATATTGGCCGATTATCCGGATATCCCGTTGGTGCTGGATCCAGTGCTGTCTTCAGGACGCGGCGACGAGCTTGCGAATGACGATATGCTGGATGCAATGTGCGAGCTGCTGATTCCCCAGACGACGATCATCACACCCAACAGCATCGAGGCACGCCGCCTGGCGCTGGACGAAGACAATGAGGAAGATGATCCAACCCTGGAAGAGTGCGCCAAGCGTATCCTGCGCATGGGCTGCGAATACGTTCTGATTACCGGCACGCATGAACAGACACCGAAGGTGATCAATACCCTTTACGCAGAGCGCGGCGTGCTGCGCAGTGACGGTTGGGGGCGTTTGCCGGGGATTTATCATGGTTCTGGCTGTACCTTGTCGGCGGCAATTGCCTCATTGCTGGCGCAAAATGTTGATATCCAGGACGCTGTTAAGGAAGCGCAGGAGTATACCTGGCAAACTTTGCGATCGGGTTTTCGCCCTGGCATGGGACAGTATATTCCAGACCGGTTGTTTTGGGCACGTGGTGAAGAGGATGAAGCTCAACCGGAACGACCGAATTAGCGGCTTGTACGCGATTACTCCGGACGAACAGGATACATTGGAGTTGTTGCGCAAAGTGAGGCTTGCTTTGCTGGGCGGTGCGCGAGTGTTGCAATACCGCAACAAGGCCGCGGACAAGGCTGCGCGCCTGGAGCAGTCCAGTGCTTTACGAGAATTGACAAACGAATTTAATGTGCCGCTGATTATAAACGACGATGTAATGTTGGCTCAGGCAGTTGGGGCAGATGGTGCGCACCTGGGTGGCACGGACGGCAGCTTGTCCTATGCACGTGAGGTATTGGGCAATGGCAAACTCATTGGCATGTCTTGTTATAATCGCCTGGAGTTGGCGAAAGTGGCAGTGAGTCAGGGAGCTGACTATGTTGCATTCGGCAGCTTTTTTGTGTCCACGGTAAAGCCGGAAGCGGTTGCAGCCATACCGGATCTGTTGAGGCAGGCACATCGCGAAATTCCTGTTCCTCTGGTGGCGATAGGCGGGATTACGGTGAGCAATGGACCGCAGTTGCTTGAGGCTGGCGCTGACGCGCTCGCAGTAATTTCTGCGTTGTTCGGAGCAAAGGATATTCAGGGTACAGCACGCCAATTTGCAAATTTGAACTTTTCTTAAACATTGTTTCGACGACCAAAATATTAATTCAGAAAGACTCGATATGACTTCGCACAATCAACAGCTATTCGATGCATCTCAAAAAGTTATTCCTGGCGGAGTGAATTCTCCGGTTCGCGCGTTCCGTTCAGTCGGCGGTACGCCTTTGTTTTTCCGCCGTGGACAAGGAGCCTACGTATGGGACGCTGATGGCAAGCAATATATCGATTACGTAGGCTCGTGGGGGCCGATGATCGTCGGGCATTGCCATCCGGAAGTGGTCAGAGCGGTGCAGGATGCCGCTGCACAGGGACTCGGATTCGGCGCTCCGACGGCAGCCGAGCTGGAAATGGCTGAACTGCTGTGCAAACTGTTGCCCAGTCTTGAAATGGTGCGTCTGGTAAGTTCCGGCACGGAGGCCACGATGTCGGCGATACGCTTGGCCCGAGGATATACCGGCCGCAGCCGCATTATCAAATTCGAGGGTTGCTATCACGGACATTCTGATGGATTGCTGGTTAAAGCCGGCTCAGGTGCCTTGACCTTTGGACAGCCAAGTTCTTCGGGAGTCCCCGCCGAGATTGCTGCACTTACCACTGTGCTGGATTACAACGATGCGCAAGGTCTGGAGCGAGCCTTTGCCGAGATGGGCAAGGAAATCGCGGCGGTGATTGTAGAACCGGTCGCCGGAAACATGAATCTGGTTACTCCCAAGCCGGAATTTCTGCAGGCCTTGCGCAAGCTGTGCACCGAATACGGCGCGGTGCTGATACTGGATGAAGTGATGACCGGTTTCCGCGTCAGCCTGCAAGGCGCACAAGGCCATTATGGCATCAAGCCTGACCTGGTGACGCTGGGAAAAGTGATGGGAGGCGGATTGCCTGCCGCAGCGTTTGGCGGTCGACGAGACATCATGCAATGTCTTGCCCCGCTTGGCGCGGTGTACCAGGCTGGCACGCTTTCCGGGAACCCGGTGGCAGTAGCGGCCGGATTGGCCACGTTGAAGCTGGCCCAGTCAGCAGGATTTTATGAGCGCCTGTCCATGCTGGCCATGCAGTTGACCGACGGATTGTCGGCAAGTGCCAAAAAGCACGGCATCTCTTTCTGTGCGCAGTCGGTTGGCGGAATGTTCGGCCTGTACTTCAGCAAGGCTTTGCCTACCAGCTATGCGGAAGTGATGGCATGCGACAAGGAAGCTTTCAATCGTTTTTTCCATGCCATGCTGGAAGAGGGCGTGTATCTCGCTCCCTCAGCGTTCGAGGCTGGCTTCGTTTCCTTTGCTCATACCGATGCAGACATTGCAATGACAGTCTCGGCTGCTGACAAAATCTTTGCATCCTGGAAGTAATGGGGCTGTTTTCTCAGGCGGCTTTCTATACCACCGTTAATCACATCAGGGATTTACCTCAGCATGGCGGCAAGGAAGTTGCTTTCGTCGGACGCTCCAACGCGGGCAAGTCAAGTGCGATCAATACACTAGCTAACCATACACGTCTGGCCTACACCAGTAAAACTCCCGGTCGCACCCAGCACCTGAACTATTTCTCGCTTGGCAACAATGATTTCTTGGTCGATCTGCCGGGTTATGGCTACGCCAAAGTGCCCCCAGATAGCAAACGGCATTGGGGGGGGCTGCTCAGCGAATATTTGCATTCCCGTGAGGAATTATGCGGCCTTGTAGTGATCATGGATGCCCGACATCCCATGACCGAATCGGACGAGAACATGCTTTACTGGTTTGCGCCTACCGGTAAACCTGTTCATATCCTACTGACCAAGTCAGATAAACTCAGCAGGCAGCAAGCCACAAATACCCTGAATCGAGTAAAATCATATCTCGCTGAACATTTTCCGCAGTGTTCCGTACAATTATTCTCCAGCTTGAAGAAACTTGGCATGGAAGAGGCTGAAGGGATTATTGCTGCTTGGCTGACCAAGGGTGAAAAAGGAAACAGCCAGTGAGAAAAAAATGCCCCCGGCCAAAAGGGGAAGGCCAGGGGCAAAGTCTTAACGGAGTTAAGACACACGCTCAGGGAGGAGAAACGTGGAATGACTCGCATCATTCAGTGAATCAGATAAGCATTTTCTAACATAGTTCCGCAAAAAATGAATATTTAGGAAAAAAATGCAAACACTAGGACATTATCCAAATATTAGAATGCGCCGTATGCGTCATGATGCCTTTTCTAGGGACTTGATGCGAGAGCATGTACTTACACCGTCTGATTTCATCTACCCGGTTTTTGTTCTTGAAGGCAGCAGCAAGGTCGAGGATGTGAAGTCCATGCCGGGGGTGCAACGCAAGACATTGGACCTGTTGCTCAAGGATGCCGAACTGTGCGTCAAGCTGGGTATTCCAGTAATGGCAATCTTTCCGGTAATCGATGCCCCGCTGAAGAGCCTGGATGCAAGCGAAGCCTATAATCCGAAAGGCCTCGTTCCACGCGTGGTGGATACGCTGAAAAAGACTTTTCCTGAGCTGGGTGTGATGACAGATATTGCCCTCGATCCCTATACCAGCCACGGTCAGGACGGTTTGATAGACGATAGCGGCTATGTGCTCAATGATGAAACTGTAGCCGTGCTGGTTCGGCAGGCGCTGACACATGCTGCCGCAGGAGCCGATATTGTCGCCCCATCCGATATGATGGACGGGCGTATCGGCGCTGTACGAGCCGCGCTTGATGCAAACCGGCACATACACACGCGAATCTTGGCATATTCCGCTAAATATGCTTCCAGCTTCTACGGCCCGTTCAGGGATGCCGTCGGTTCAAGCGGCAATCTGGGTTCCGGCAACAAATACACTTACCAGATGGATCCCGGCAACTCCGACGAAGCGCTATGGGAAGTTGGTCTCGATTTGCAGGAAGGCGCCGATATGGTCATGGTCA
>Ga0224495_10000157_pt1 | contig 53166 bp, 50 predicted proteins | sample SF_Jul11_sed_USG_FD_168128 | JGI IMG/M metagenome (GOLD analysis project Ga0224495, IMG submission 168128) | Sediment microbial communities from San Francisco Bay, California, United States - SF_Jul11_sed_USGS_4_1 | ecosystem: Environmental > Aquatic > Marine > Sediment | place: USA: California...
CAATACCCGGCCTGCCAATATCGATATGTGCAAGCACGGGGTCAGTTCTAACATTCCAACATCCCCCATAAAAGGAACAAAACATCGCATTAGTTTTGCCCATTAACCTAATGTCTCCTATTGGCACGCAGCACGCCCTCATCATTTGCCACACAAAGCCGTCATTCAGAAATATTGCAGCACGATTCCGACATCTGCACAGCCCGAAAAGCAAACGCTCAAACGCGAAGCGCCGCTTTGGCGCATTGTCTGATCAAAGCTTCAATGCCTTGGCATAGGCTGCTTCTGAGATGTCGCCCCAGCCGTCGTTGTCGTCGCGGAATTTGTTGTAGGCCTGATAGATGCGTTTGAAGTTGGCATCTTGGGCGGCTTCGGCATCCAGTGTTTTTTTGGTGAGCTGTTTGAGTGTTTTGATCACATCGTCCGGGAAGGGCAGGACGGTCACTTTGTGCTTCTTTTTCAGTTCATCGAGTGCTTCGAGGTTTCTCGCTTCGAATTCGGACAGCATCCAGTTGTTGGCTGCGGCGGCGGCGGTTTCGATCATCAGCTGATAGCTCTCGGGCAATGATGCCCAGGCTTTGCTGTTGATGGTGAGCTCCAGCGTGGGGCCAGGCTCGTGCCAGCCGGGGTAGTAGTAGAACTTGGCGGCGCGATGCAGGCCGAGGCGCAGGTCGTGATAGGGGCCGATCCACTCGGTGGCGTCGATGGTGCCGCGTTCCAGCGCGGTGTAGATTTCGCCGCCGGCCAGTAGCACCGGATTGACGCCTGCCTGCGCCATGACCTTGCCGCCCAGACCGGGGATGCGCATCTTCAGCCCCTTGAGGTCGGCAACCGAGTTGATCTTTTTGCGGAACCAGCCGCCCATCTGCACCCCGGTGTTGCCCATGGGGAAGGGGACGAGGTTAAACGGTTTATAGGTGTAGCGCCACAGCTTTAGCCCGCCGCCGGAATAGAGCCAGGCATTCATGCCCTGCGCGTTCATGCCGAAGGGCACGGCGGTAAAGAATTGCGCGGCAGGCACTTTGCCCGACCAGTAATAAGCCGCGCCGTGGCCCATCTCCACCGTGCCCTGCGACACCGCATCGAAGGTCTGCATCGCGGGGATGAGTTCGCCCGCCGCATACACCTGGATGCGCAAATTGCGGTCGCTCATCTTTTCGAGATCTTTCGCGAAACGCTCCGCGCCCTGTTGCAGGATCGGCATGTTGGGCGGCCAAGTGGTGACCATCTTCCAGTTAAAGCGTTTGTTCGTTGCGGCCAGCGCGGAAGTGGAAGTGACGGCAGCGGCAGCCAGCGCACCCCCTGCGGCATTTTTCAGAAAATCACGGCGTTTCATGAGCGCTCCTTTTAATGTGTGGGCGGAATCCGGCACGCATGCATCTTATTCGTTATGGGTTATCCCAACAACATCGGGCGCGGCCTTAATAATTCACCGCGCCTTACTGTCCGCCAAAGCCTGATCGACCAGTGCCTTCAACTGATCGAAACCGAAACTCGGCAGCGGCTTGCCGTTGACGAAATACTCGGGCGTCATGGTGACGTTAAGTGTCTTGGCATCGGCGAGGTCTTGCGCGATCACGCGGGCGGTTTCGGCAGAGTTCATGTCCTTGTTCATCTGTTCCATATCCAGGCCGATGCCGCCGAGCAGCTTCCATGCCGCTTCGGGGTTGGCCGCGTGGTTCTGTGTCCAGTTGATCTGATAAGCCAGCAGGGTTTCGAGTGCCACCCAGAATTTACCCTGATGGCGCGCCCCTTCTAGCATGGCTACGATCTGATCCGAGCCGGGATGAAAGGGCGCATAGCGCAGTACGATGCGAATCTGGTCGGGGTGGTCGGCCATGATCTGTTTGACCATGGGGTAGAACTCCCGGCAGGTTTCGCAGGCCGGATCGAGAAATTCGACGATGGTCACCGGTGCATCGGCTTTGCCCGCAATGGACGAGTGGGTGCGCACCAGCGCGTCACGGTTGGATACTGCAAGTTGATTGGCCGCCTCTTCCTGCTGGCCGGTATAGAACAGTGCCCCGGCGACGAAGGCCAGCAGCAGGACGGTTGCGGTAACGATGAAGATGGTTTTTTGTTTCATTTTGAACCTTTTAAATGGGCGGCCAGCAACAGGCCGCTGATGAGTAAAAACGAAAGCACGGACAGCAGCGGTATGGTCACAAAGCCGAACCAAATTACAGGGATGTTGGAGCACGGAACACCCTGCTGGCAGGGCTTGAGGTTCTCGGGTATCCATCCGGCGGTGAGTGCCAGATGAAACAGCGCGAGCCCCAGGCCCGCCAGTGCCAGCGGCAAGGCATAGCGCACCACGCGCGGATCCAGGGGAAACAGCCCTGCGGCGAGTACCAGCACCAGCGGGAACATGGCGATGCGCTGGTACCAGCAGAGCAGGCAGGGCGTGTAGCCCATCACCTCGCCGAGAAACAGCGCGCCCAGCGTCGACACCGTGGCGATCAACCAGGCGCTGAAAATCAGCGTCCATCCAGTGGGGGTAGTGTGGGTCATGGCATGCATCTATCCGGGTGAGTTCAGTGGCGATGTTTCAAGCTGCCTGCGCATCGGGTTTCATTTTAACGCATTTGATTCCACTGGCGGTTGGTCGGTGCGGTAAGTGATGCATGGATGGCGCCCGTGATCGCTTTCTGTTCGCAGGCAGGGCCCGCTCCGGCAGGTTTCAACTTCTCTGGGGGCGGAAATATATTGTGAAACCTGAGTATCGTGGGTGGCGGTTCACCTATAATTCCCATTCAAGCTTGGCGTAAGGAGTTAATCAATCATGCAAACTATTCTGGATGCGATCGGCTCAACCCCGCTAATACAGATTGATGGTATTTGGGTGAAGCTGGAATTCCTGAATCCTTCGGGTTCGATCAAGGCGCGTATCGCGAAATATATGGTCGAGCGTGCCGAGCGCGAGGGGTTGCTTAAGCCGGGCGATACCATCGTGGAGGCGAGCAGCGGAAATACGGGCAATGCGATGAGCATGGTCGCCGCGGTGAAGGGTTATAAGATGATGGTTTTGATGCCGAATGGCTTGAGCCGCGAACGTACAGCGATCTCGCGGGCCTACGGCGCTGAGGTGCGCATCATCGGCGATTTTCATGTGACGGATGCGCTGGCCGAGGTGCGCAGGCTGGGTCGGCTGCCCGGTTATTTTGCACCGCAGCAATTCGATAACGAATGGAACGTGGATGAAAACCGCGAGTGGCTGGGGCAGGAGATTCTGACGCAACTGCGTGGCGGTGCGAATGGGGGTGTGCTGCCCGATGCGGTGGTCGGCGGGGTAGGCACAGGCGGCACGATTATCGGCGTAGGGCAGGCGTTTAAGGCGGTGAATCCGGCATGCAGGGTGGTTGCGCTTGAGCCGAGCGAATCGTGCACGATACTCTGCGGTGAGATCGCCAAGCATTTGATTGAGGGCATCGCCGACGGCTTTGTGCCCGGTATCGTAGAGCGCCATCGCGACGAGCTGGATGAGATCGTGTCAGTTGAATCTACAGAGGCCGTGAAGGAGATGCGCAGACTGGCGCGCGAGCATGGCATCTTCATCGGCCCCTCGTCCGGTGCGCACCTGATCGCCGCGCGAAAATTACGCGAACGTTATCAAATCGAAAATGTCGTGACATTTTTCTGCGACAAGGGCGAGAAATACATCAGTGATTATTGGTTGTGAGGGTGGGTGCGAGTGAGTGAGGCGATAGTATTCGCTACCGTTCGGGATGGGCTTGTCGAAGCCATTCACTCTTTGACAAGCTGAAGGCGAACAGCCTTAAAAATTTATTGGTACAAAATCCGCAAGATTCCCATTGCCCATTCCAGCCGCTGGAATTGGGCGGGTTCTCCGCCCCGGTCGGGATGCCACTGCATGGCAAGGCGGCGATATTGCTGTTTGATGTCTGGATAGCTGGTGGGGTGGGTCAGTTCCATTACGGCCAATGCCTCATCGCGTTGTTCATTGCCGGCAAACTTTTTCCAGAAATCGTCGAGCATGCGCAATACGTCGGATTCGTCGGTGGACTTGAGGTTGTCTAGGTCGAGGTAGTAGGCGGCGAGCGGGTCGGGCAGGGCGGGATGTTCGGAGGGGGTTGCGCTGTAGGGGATGAGCTGTATGCCCATGCAATGAATGTTCAAGTCTCCCCGCTGTGTGGCGCGCAACTCATTGCGCAGCAGGTGCAGGCAATGAAACAGCAGGAAGTGGCGCTGGAATAATCCGTGCGGATCGTTGATGTAATCCTCGTTGAACAGGCTGACTTTGCAAGCCGCCAGTGTCTTCAGCAAATCGTATTCGGACAGGCCCGCCGGATGGGCGGAGAGGATATCTCGGAGAAGGGTCTGAAGGCATTGGATGACGACGTTCATGCGCGCGGGTGTGGCGTTGGATGACCGATTCTGGCACAGCGCGGGGTTGGTCTGCAATGCGCGGGCGCCGGAGCGCCTCGAATCACATCTCCACAAAAATCGCTTGTGCTGCTGCCCCGGCCTCTTGCGCAATCTCCCTAGCGGGAATCAATGTGCCAATGCCGTGCAAAGCGCGCAGACGCAGGCATTCCGGGTTCATCTCGCCGTCCGGCATGAATACCGGATATTCGCGGCATACTGATGGGCGTTGCACGTAAATGCCGCACAGCCCGTCCGCTTGCAGCGCGATACAGCTTCCGTGCCCGGATTCTGTGCCCTTCATGCAGGCGCGAAACGGGGTGATCTGCACCGTCATGTCGGCGGGGACATGGCCGCCGGGCTGGGTGTCCAGTTCGCCCTGATAGAACGAGACGCGAAAGTGGCGACAACATGCGTTGCAACCGATGCAGGGGTTTCCTGCCCCGGCCATATCGTAATAGATACGGCCATCCTCGGTGGGCATGGCGATCTGCGCGTCAATCATTTTCGTTACTCCAATCATCCTGTGGAACATCTGGACGGCACGCCTTGCGCACCGCTCCGGTTGAAGCAGGTATGGTGTAACTAGGTAAAGGGTAATTCGGAAGTGGTGGTGCGGTGATGCCGGATCACGCCATCGGGGATGCGACGCGGCATGCGTTTAGAGAATTCACGATGTGAATGCGCCCCGCCCGGCTTGGTGGGACGGAATGCTTCGACGCGGTACGCGAGCCGGATAGTCACATTGGATCAGCTTGGATAATCTGGAGCGGCAGTTTATACAGAATAAGCCGTTTTGCAATGCTTATCGGGCGAAATGTGCATCCATTCCCTGAAAATCGCACAGCTACATTTTAATGACTTCGAGTCCGTCGCTTTCCCAAGCCAGAATGCCGCCGTTCACATTGCTGACCTGGGTGTAACCCGCTTCGCGGAGGATAGTGACAGCCTGAGCAGAGCGACGTCCAGAGCGGCACATCACCACGATAGGTTTGTCCTTGTATGCTTCGATTTCTTTCAAACGCGAACTCACCTGCCCCAACGGTATCAGCTTTGCATTTGGGGCATGAACTGCGGAATATTCCCCGGGTTCGCGCACATCGAGCAGTAACGCACCCTGCTGACTCATGATTTGCGCCTGTTTGACGTCCACTCCATCCGCAGGCATAAGTTGTTGCATGCCCAATAACGCGACCAATATGATGGCTACGATGGCAATTACTTTGTTCGATTTCATGTGTGCTCCCGATTATATTTGAGTGACTCAACCCAGCGGATAGGCGGGCAGGCCGCTTTGTGCCCAGCCTATCATTCCGCCGCGCAGGTTATAGACGTCCGAAAATCCCTGCTGTTGGAGGTACATGCAGGCCTGTGCGGAACGGGCGCCGCTACGGCAGATGATGACCAGCTTTTCCGCAGGGGACAGTTCATGAATTCTTTCCGGCAGCGTATGCAAGGGAAGAGCCTCTGCCTTGGGCACTGTGCCCATAGCGATTTCCTGCATACCGCGCACGTCGATCACACGCAGTTTGTGAGTGTGATTGTTCACCCATTCGGCGAGTTGTGGCGCGTCGATCTCTTTGATAGTGTTAACGTTCATTTCTTTTCCTCGTAGAAATTAATGTGTGCATATTAGCATAATCTAATATTATTTCAACTCCCATTTCCCCGTGACTTTCAGGGTGCTCCGCGCAGACGGATCGGCGGCGAACGTAATGAAGCTTCATGGCAGCGCTTGGTATATCTCAAAGCACCGCGACATTGTACGCCCCTCTTCCCGGCGATAACGAAGAGGGTTGAATTAATGCCTCTCCGAGTGTTAGATTGCATCATAATAAATCATGAAATTGAAAAACTTGATTCCGGCATCGGCAAATATTATTAGGGTCACCAATGAGTAAAGCACGTGGTGTTAAACAGCCCAGACGGGTGCTGCGATATTTTGCAACCTTGCTTGCCTCGGCATTGCTGGCTTACGCCACCTTTCTGGTCTCGCAGTCTTGGCGGGCGGCGAAGTCCGATCAATCTATCCAATTGGCGACGATTGCCGATTTGAGCGAGATCGCGCTCGACACTTATTTGTCACAGCTTGAAATCGGTATGAGAAATCTGGGTGCCGATCTGGGTAACACACAAAGCAAGATCGATCTCGACCGCGCCTACACGCTGATCAACCGTTTTCAGACTCTGCACACCGAGCTGGGCAACGTGATGCTGATTCGAGCCGATGGCCAGATATTACTGACCGGGCTAACCCCTAATAATGGGAATCTGCCTACGCTATCCAAAGATCCCACCTTCTTGAAATTTCGCACAGAATTGCAACAGAGCCGTTCTTTCGTAATCGGCCAACCGGTCAGCGGCTATGCCGTAAATAGTTGGGTTAGCTCGGCACGCTATGCCGTGACTGACCGTGCCGGCAAACTGCGGTACATTCTCAGCGCCAATTTGCCGGCCAATCTGTTGCAGCGTTTCTGGTCAGATTCGAGTAGCCCGAAAATCACTTCGCTGGGTTTGGTGCGCGACGATGGTTATCTGGTCAGCCGTTATCCGGAACCGGATGACGCGGCTCGGGATGATATGTATGGCAAGCCCACTATGGATGCAATGTTCGAGTATCTGCGCGCAAATGACTACCCGAAACGCGGGCAGGTCTACATGCCGGGCAGTAACGGCAAGGCGAAGTATCTGCGCGCTGTGCGGCGGCTGCAGCACCACCCGGTGACGCTGTTTGTTGAAATGCCGATGTCGGAAATCAAGGCGGCATGGTGGGATGATATGCATGCGCCTTATTTTGTGATGGCGCTGTTGCTGGCAAGTACGTTTGCCATCTACAGTCTGTCGCTACGCCGCCGCAAGGCATGGAGCGCAGCGGAACGCCGCGAAGCGCTTAGACGCGACTATGAAGAAGCATTGCACGAACGGAGCCCCAACGAGATATTCATGCTCGATTCCGGCACCCTGCAATTCACCTATGCGAACGATTATGCGCTGGAAAAGCTCGGCTATTCCCTCGATCAATTGCAACAGAAAAACATACTCTCCCTGCATCAGGAAATGAGTGTGGAATCCTTTGGGGCAATGATCGAACCGCTGCGCAGGGGCGATCAGGAAGCGATCAGATACCAGACGACCCAGACGCGCGCAGACGGCAGCGGTTACCCCGTCGAGGTCAGCCTGCAATTAATGACATCGGATGACGGGAATGAAGAATTCATGGCAATCATCAATGACATCACCGAACTCAGACAAGCCAGGGAAAATCTCAGGGCTTTCAATGCACCCGTCGAACGAAGAGCCGCCAAGCGCGGATGACGTTCTTATATTCCCCGAAGTTTCAAATCGCGCAACGCTACAAAGGAAGTTTTTCCAGAGCCTCTGCGGCGATTTCCCGCACTTCCGCGTAAGGATCGTGGAGGCAAATTTCAATGGGGGACCGTGCTTCTGCGCTGCCGGTGAGGCCGAGCAGGTGACACGCGTCGGCACGCACGCGATGGTCGGCATGGCGGGTGAGCTCGGTCAGTTGCGGTAGTAGCTTTTGCAACGATGGAGAGTTGGCGTGTGATTCAAGCAGTGCGCTGACACCCAGACGCACTTCAAGATTGGCACTTGGCTCGGCGACGATGGCGAGCAGTGACTTGAGTCGGTTCGTATCAACGTCGATGAATGCTTTAGCCTGCTGGTAGCCGCCTTGCTTTAATAAATGTTCGACATAATGCGCCGCGCCTTCTTCGCCACTCGCCCATTCAGCCCATTGCCGCAACTCGGCAGGGCTATGTGAACCGGTAAGCGTGAATGGTCCCAGACGCAACCAAGGTGCGCTGTGTACGCCATTTTCAGCAGCTCGCTCGGGATACTCGGCGACATCAATTACTATCAACTTTCCAAGCCGCCCCTGCTTGACCAGTTCATTTAATCCCCGCAATACGGTGGCGCAGTGTACACAGCCGGGGAAAGTAAAAAGCATGGCGTCGGGCGGCATGCGCGGTACCGGAGCGTCTTTTTTGTCTTCATCCAACGTTGTTGAGCTCACTGTCAAACTCCGCGATACATGAGTTATTTTTAAACGTGATTATTTTATTTCAAGATTAAATCTAGCGAACATCCGGCATCCGCGCGAAAAGGCAACCCGAAAACAAGATAAATTAGCCCGGCTTCCCATCTACTCTTGGCTTGGACAGAATGGGAGCATACACCCAGACAAACAGTAAAAATGCGATCATCCATCCTGCCTGTGCGATTCCGATCCACAGTAGATAATGTGAAGGTGCGGTCATGGGTAAGAGTACACGGGCAACATAAGCAGCGATCAAAAACATGAAAATCGGGGTGAGCAATCGTGACGGTTGCTGAATGTCTCGTCCGGTGTGACCCAGCGATATGCGCGCCATCATCCCTGCGGTAATCATGCCGATCCCGCCCACCGCGTAGGCATGCATCGCCAACGTAGGTGAATAGGATGTAAACGGCGCAAGCGCCTTGATCAGGAATCCGAATACAGCACCGCCGTAGCCGACGTATAGCACCCACAGCAGCGGTTTTTTCCAGATGCCACTGGTGTGCCATCCCGCCAGTCTCAGGGTGTGAATCACGAACAGCAATGCGGCAAGTGCCGCGCTTGCCTGCGCATTCCGCCAGAACACATCGGCGATTACGAACAGCACGAACAGGTATAGGCCCGAACGGTCTATCCACTTTGAATTTTTCATATTTACCGGATAGCCGACACCGCGCTCGATGAAGAACGGCAGCACGCGTCGTACCATGGTAAAAACCAGCGCAAGGAGAACATATAATCCCGAATACAAACCCCACACGACACCCTGCTCCAGCACACCCGATATCCCAAGATAGAAGCTCAGATTGCACAATGTCAGCAACAGTATTTTGGATGCGATCCCAATCTGGTCATACTGTTTCGCGCGCATGATCGGGATAAAGATCGCCACGACGAACCATAGATCGAACAGCAGATCGAACATCATCATCGGCAGTATCTGTCCATGACTTGCCCATCCTGCTACCCGCGCAGCCAACCACAGTGTGGCCAAGGCTGCCAATGGGTATCCCTGCAGCGTGGTGAGATGCGTCCAATTGCGCACAGCTGTTAAGAGAAATCCGGCAGCGACAGCCATGCCATATCCGAAAATCATTTCGTGAGCATGCCATTGCATGGGAGAAAACGGTAAGCGTGGCATTGTCCACCCATAGACATAAATGCCGCCCCAGATCAGTATCAGGATCAGTGCCGACACGCCCGCCAGTAAAAAAAACGGGCGAAAGCCAAGATTAATTAGAGCGAGGGGTGAAACAGATGGTGCCTGATTATCGATTTGCAAAATATATCCCTCTAAAATATCTATAGGAAACTAAAAAATACATAGCGCCCTTCTTCAACTCCAACCTCAACGAGGTGTCGCAGGATAGGGCGTGGCCCAAAACCGCACCCCTCTGATGATATTTGCTGGTGTGCTGCGAAAATTCAAAACACGATCACGGGCGTACTATGACAACGGCATGAAGCGGCCCCATCTTTGACCGGCTTCTTCATTGGCATACCTCATCGCTTCCGGAAAATCGAGGCAGGATCGATCCAGTTTCACAACTGTCACTGCTGACGGGTCTATACTTCTTGTCATAACGTTACGCGAATCATCCAAAGTATAGGTGTGCAGCCTACTCTTTAGAGCAAAAATATTCGCTATTATTCCTCTTCTGCCGCCGTGCATTTTTGCTTGATAGCGTGTAATATTAGCATTCCATGATGATGTTCACATCACATAACTTTGTCTGGATAGAGATAAATATAACTTTCAGGAGAACTCAGATGGCTAATGATACAAATTCGGCAACTTCCAACATTCTCACACTTTCGCCGGCTGAGCAGGACGAGTGGTTCGAAAAAAAGTTTGCCGAAAAGATGGCCAAAATGAATGCGGCTAAAACGCCAAAGCTATCCATCATGGCCACTAAAGGCACGCTCGACTGGGCTTATCCGACATTCATCATCGGTTCGACCGCCGCCGCAATGGGCTGGGAAGTCACCATATTTTTCACCTTTTACGGACTCGCGCTACTTAAGAAAGACCTTAACCTGAATATCAGTCCCTTGGGCAATCCGGCTATGCCGATGAAAATGCCTTTCGGCCCGCAGTGGTTCCAGGGGATCGAATGGAATATGCCCAACGCGCTTATGGCCGGAGTGCCTGGCTTCGAACCCGTCGCCACTGCTCTCATGAAGCAAACTATAAAAAACAATGGCGTCGCTTCGATTCCCGAACTACGCGAAGCTTGTGTAGATGAGGGCGTCAACCTTGTCGCCTGCCAGATGACTGTCGATCTGTTCGGTTGGACGAAAGACGATTTTATTCCCGGTGTCTCTGAGTGGGCTGGCGCGGCAACCTATCTGAATTCTGCCAAAAACGCGGACGTTACGCTGTTTATTTAAGTCATCTATCCGGACGAGGGGCACTTCGCCTTTCTTTCTGTGCTCACGTGCTTATGTCTCACCTGTAGCGCGTGACGCCAGTTCGCCTTTAGCCTCGATTGCCAGTTGGTTGCAACACCCCGCACGTAGTGTTGCGCGCCACACCGTCGCAGGTCGAATAACTGATCTCGACTGGTATGTTATCGGGCCACTCCCCTATCCGTCTTCAGACCGATTCCAGCCTCGCGATCCAGTTCACCGCTTGCCAGCTTAGCCTGATATTCGCCCAGCGCGGTTTTCACCTTGCCGCTCAGCACATACAGTCCTATCAAATTGGGGAAAGCCATTGCCAATACCAGAAGATCGGTGAAATCAACCAGGCTGGCTGCGCTGGCGACAGAGGCAATGACAACGAAACCAAGAAAAATGACCTTGTACAATATCGAATATCGTTCGCCGAATACATACACCCAGCAACGTTCTCCGTAGTACGACCATGAAATCGCCGTACTATAGGCAAACAGCACCACCGATAAGGTAAGTATCATCGGAAACCAATCCGAGACTGTGGCAAATGCGGCTGCTGTCAATGTGGCCCCCTGACTTGCAGCACGGATCGCCTCGTACTCGGGCGCGTTATACACACCAGTTATGACGATAACCAGCGCGGTCATCGTGCAAATCACCACCGTGTCAATGAACGGCTCGTACAACGCGACGAGCCCCTGGCGCACCGGATACTTCACGGATGCAGCCGAGTGCGCAATGGCGGCAGAACCCAACCCCGCCTCGCTGGAGAACGCCGCACGCTTGAAGCCCTGCACAAGCGCGCCTACCATACCGCCTGCTACGGCGATAGGCGAGAAGGCCTCAGTGAATATCTTGCCTAAAGCTTCCGGTATCAAACTGGCATTCCCACCGATAATCCATACGCATGCGCTGACATAGATAATGACCATGATAGGAACGACTGCCTCGGCCACATGTGCGATACGACGCAATCCACCAATGATAACCAAACCAACCGCTACCGCCATCAGCAGGCCATAGGCAATCGGCATTTCACGGAAGAACGGTATCTGTTCCTGCACCGCTCCCATCGACTGGCTGACCTGAAACGCACTGCCCGCCCCCAATGAGCCCAAAATGGTAAAGACGGCAAACATGACCGCGAGAACCTTGCCAAGACGCGGCGCGCCCTTCTCCTTCAATCCTCTGGAAAGATATTCCATCGCTCCGCCCATCAGCCTGCCATCGGGACGCACCTCGCGATACATCTGCGCCAGACTGGCTTCGGTAAATTTGGTGGTCATGCCCAGAAAACCAGCAACAATCATCCAGAATGTTGCGCCCGGACCGCCAATGGAAATGGCAATGGCAACACCCGCGATATTACCAAGCCCGACTGTCGCCGAAAGTGCTGTGGACAATGCTTGGAAAGAAGTCACCTCACCCTGATCGTCTGCAGTACGATATTTACCCCGTATGACGCGGTAAGCATGGCGCATCAGGCGCATGTTGACAAAGTTGAAGCGCAGCGTAAGAAATACTGCGGCGATGATCAGCCACGCAACAATGAACGGCATGCTCGGCTCGCCCGGAAATACATCAAAGAAAATGACTTGTGCCAGAAAGCCGTTGATTGCGTCGAAAAAAGCATCAATTGCAATGTCCGCGGCAAATGCCTGTCCGGGAAACAGAAACAATGCCCACCAAACCGGATTGAGGTATTTCATGAAGTCTCCCTGAGTATTTTTCGGACAGACGGATTAAACCCCGAACCAGCGGCAGATTCAAGCTTTCGGAAATCACTCTGTAAATCAGACAACAAAAAAGCCGGCTTGCGCCGGCTTTTTCGAGGAATACTCCTGAAATTACTTAGCCAGACCCAGAATGAATGTAACCAATTCTTTGATCTCAGCTTGCTTGGTGCCAGCTGCATCGTTTGCAGGCATAGGCATCTTGCCCCAGTTACCGGAACCGCCCTTGGACACTTTAACTACCAGTGCATCCATCGCGCCAGCATCGCCCTTGTATTTTGTGGAAACATCCATCCAAGCCGGGCCAACCACCTTCTTGTCAATTGCGTGACAAGCTGTGCAGTTCATTTTCTTTGCCAAAGCTGGCATATCAGCTGCCATTGCGCTACCAGCGATCATCAAACCTGCTACTGCCATACCTGCGATAATTGATTTCATTACTTTTCTCCGATTTTAAAAATAAAACACCCTAAATATAATGCGAAGGTTTTGCCTCCGCCGATGATTCTAAACAACTCCGCCTACTTTGCCAACCTACTTCTCCGGTCAACCTCTCCGGCCATTAGTCCAGCGGACGTGGCAATAACGCGCCTATCGCCATTCAGGTTGACAAGTATTTCTCATGACAGATAAAAACTCTCTTTAAATCCAACCGATAATCACAACAATCTCACTCTGGGTGAACAAACAACCATACTCTGGCCTGCCTTAATATCACTTAGGCCGATTCGGCTTGGTATTCAACTATCAAGGTATGTCTGGTTCCCGGCGCAACCTTTACCACATTTTCAATCGCGTTCACCGACTCCACACACACCATTTCGCGCCAGCCTTCCGGCTGTCCCATATCACCCATCTTGTTGGCCTTATCAATCCACGGTGTCCACACTACAGTGGATAAGCTACCGGATTTTGCGATACGAATGCGCCGTTTCAGTTTGTCGTCGTCGATCACACATTTTCCCGCCGTATTGATATACACACGGTCGGTCTCACCGGAGAATGTGATCACTCCCTGTTGCTTTCTCAATGTGGATGTGCCCACCTTGTCCCAATAATCACATCCATCTAGCCCAGCCACCCGTACAGCACCAATATCCCCGATCTGGAGATAGGTGTGCAGCGCCTCGCCAATCACAAAGTCTGTATTGCCTGTGTTTTCGGTGGTCAATTCCATGCGCAGCGTTTCGCCGACAATCACAGTCATATCTACCGTACACTCATGCGGCCACTGCGCGCGCGTCTTTTCACTCTCGACCAGACGCAGTGTCAGGCGAGTTGCACCGCCCGGTTCCTGGCCAGATTCAATCACCTGCCAAGGGACAGTTCGCGCAAATCCGTGGCCCGGGAAACCCGATTCGGTTGCATGTGCACCGAACCAGGGCCAGCACACCGGTGCGCCACCGCGTATGGATTTTCCAACTGCCAGTTTCGCATCGCGCGATAGCCACACCACCGGTTTGGCTTGACTTCTGGGTTGCCATGTCATCAGGTGCGCACCCTGCAAACAAAGCGATGCGGTTGCCAATGTATTGCCAATCTCCGCCACGACCAAGCCGCTGGTATCCTCTCGGAAACCAAGTTGCCCGTTGATACCGAATTGTGTGTTTATTTGCGTTGCTGTGCTCATGATTTACCCTCTTTCCGGTTGTAAAATGTCGCTGTGATGTATAAGTGCTCAGGTTGCCAGTATAATCAACACCACGATCTTACCTGATTCGCACATGCTCGTTCACCCGCAATTTAATCCTGTCGCATTGCAACTCGGACCGCTTGCCATCCACTGGTACGGCCTGATGTATCTTGCCGGTTTTATGTCATTTCTGTGGCTCGGACGCAAACGCATCGTCATGCTTAACAATATGCAAAGCAACAAACCCAAAAAAGGCGGGCGATCTCCCTTTAATGACAAGCTGCTCGATGATCTATTATTCTATGGTGTACTCGGGGTGATTCTGGGCGGACGCTTGGGTTACGTGTTTTTTTACAAAGCGTCTTACTACCTTGGTCATCCCCTGGAAATTTTTGCGGTATGGCAGGGCGGAATGTCTTTCCACGGTGGATTTTTGGGCGTACTGGCAGCCATGCTTTGGTTCGCCAAAAAGCATGATTTACGCTGGTTGCAACTAACCGACTTCATCGCCCCACTGGTCCCACCGGGCCTGGCTTTCGGACGGCTCGGCAATTTCATCAACGGCGAATTATGGGGACGACCTGCGGATGTCCCGTGGGCAATGATATTTGCCCATGTGGACAACCAACCGCGCCACCCCTCACAGCTTTATGAATTTGCGCTGGAAGGTGTACTGCTTTTTGTGCTGCTCTGGCTATATGCGCGCAATCCGCGTCCTGTGGGCGCGGTCTCCGGCTTATTTCTGATTGGCTACGGCAGTTTCCGCTTTCTGGGCGAATTTACCCGCGAACCGGACAACTTTCTGGGGCTGCTATCCTTGGGAATGAGTATGGGACAATGGCTAAGCCTGCCTATGCTATTGGTCGGCATAGTGTTGATGACCATGAGTACTCGCCGGGCGACTTGACAGGCACAGCCCTCTCGCCCACTATTACCGAAGTCTAAATAACTGAAGCAATACATTGGACGACATCTCAATAAGCACGCTGTTCGGCATTCTGCTGTTGATATTAATTTGCAGCGCGTTCTTCTCAGGCTCTGAAACCGGCATGATGGCGATTAACCGCTATCGCCTTAATAGCCTGGTACGCAAAGGGAATCGCAGCGCCAAATTGACCAACCGCCTACTCGGCAAAGTGGACAAGTTACTCGGATCCATCTTGCTCGGCAATACCTTGCTCAACGTTGCAGCGGCTGCAGTAACCAATATCATTATCCTGCGCCTGTTCGGACAAAACGACTGGGCGATACTGGTCGGCACGCTTTCAATTACCTTCACTATTCTGGTATTTAGCGAAATCATGCCAAAGATTATCGCCGCGAGTTACCCTGAGCGTATCGCCTTGCCAGCCAGTTATATACTCACGCCGTTAATTACCCTATTTCATCCCGTGGTCTCGATTGCCAGCGCGCTGGTAAAAGGCGTGCTATGGCTATTACGCATCAAGATCCAGACCGACCAAAGCAAGCAGAAATTAACACTGGAAGAATTGCGCGGACTAGTGCTGGAGGCAGGACATTTTCTGCCGCGCAAGCATCAAAAAATGCTGCTTAATCTGGTCGATCTTGAACGTATTACTGTAAATGACGTAATGGTTCCGCGTAACCAGATTGAGGCTCTCAACCTTGATGCCACCCCTGCCGAGTTACGTCATCAGATCATCACCTGCCACCACACCTTGTTGCCGGTGTATACCGTCACCCCTAATAACATTATCGGAATTCTTCATATCAAGCGCGCGCCGGCTCTACTGCAGGAGGTGTCGCTAGACCTAGCTCAATTTCGCGAAGTGCTGAATGTGCCGTATTTCATTCCGTCCGAGACACCACTGCTCAAACAATTGCAACAGTTTCAGGAACGTCATACCCGGCTTGGGCTGGTAGTGGATGAATACGGCGAATTGCTCGGGATGGTGACGCTGGAAAACATTCTGGAAGAGATCGTGGGGGATTTCACCACACAATCACCCTCTCAAGCAGGAAAGTTCTTGCGCCACGAAGATGGTAGCTTTTTGCTGGAAGGTAGCAGCAGCCTCCGGGATTTGAATCGCAAATTGAACTTGCACCTGCCGTTAAATGGCGCAAAAACGCTGAACGGCTTGATACTCGATCACCTCGAAGATATTCCAGAAACCGGTACCAGCCTGAAAATTGCCGGATATCCGATTGAAATCATCCAGACTCAGGATCGCATCGTGAAAGTGGCGCGAATTTTCCCGACTCAGGCTGTCACCTTGGCGGAGAATGTAAAATAAACGGGCTTGTATTTAAAAAAACACGTGACTCCCCCACAACCCATTACAGCTTTACAAGCAACGCAAAGCTCGGCATCATGCCTGTCGGAATCTGACAGCTTCAAATAGGGAGACATTATGGCTGCCGCACCAAAAGATCAAAAAAATAAAGCAAAAGAATTCACTTACGCTTGGGAGGGTAAGGACAAACTTGGCAAACAGGTCAAGGGCGAGATGCGCGCATCTGCCGAATCCATTGTGTCAGCCAACCTGCGCCGCCAGGGAATCAACATTATAAAAATCAAGAAGCAGCGCGCCAGCACTAGAGCAATTACCCCCAAGGACATCACCTTATTCACGCGCCAACTTGCCGTTATGATGAAATCCGGCGTTCCCCTGTTGCAAGCCTTCGATATTGTGGGGAAAGGGCATGATAATCCGTCTGTCGCACGCTTGCTTATGGACATCAAAACCGATGTGGAAACCGGCAGCAGCCTGCAACAGGCATTCATGAAGTTCCCCCTGTACTTCAACGCGTTGTATTGCAACCTGATAGGCGCGGGTGAGGCTGCCGGTATTTTGGACGCTCTGTTGGAGCGTTTGGCCACTTATATGGAAAAAACCGAGGCTCTCAAGAGCAAGATCAAGTCCGCCCTGTTCTATCCGATTTCCATCATCGTGGTCGCTTTCATCATCACCGCTGTGATCATGATTTTCGTTATCCCCGCGTTCAAGGAACTGTTTGAAGGCTTTGGCGCCAATTTGCCCGCCCCCACTGTTTTCCTTATGACTATTTCCGATTTCTTCGTCACCTACTGGTATGCAATTTTCGGCGGGATAGGCGGTGGTTTATATACCTTCTTTTATTTCTGGAAGCGCAGTGTAAAAATGCAGAATTTCATGGACAGGCTAATGCTTAAATTACCCGTCTTTGGCGCATTGATCCGTAAAGCCACGATTGCCCGCTGGACACGTACGCTGGCCACCATGTTCGCCGCCGGCGTGAATCTTGTCGAGGCACTTGAGTCGGTTGCCGGTGCTGCGGGTAACGTCGTATATTTCAATGCCACCAAACAAATTCAGCGCGAAGTCAGCGGCGGCTCAGGTTTGACGGTTTCCATGGAAAATACTCAGCTGTTTCCCAGCATGGTGTTGCAAATGGTTTCGATTGGCGAAGAGGCCGGCTCTCTGGATGCCATGCTGGGTAAAGTGGCCGACTTTTTTGAAGCCGAAGTAGATGACGCGGTTGCCGCCATTTCAAGCCTGATGGAACCGGTCATTATGGTGGTACTGGGTACGCTGATTGGCGGCATGGTGGTAGCCATGTATCTGCCAATCTTCAAAATGGGCGAAGTTATTTAATGAACACGGTAAGGGCCAAACTGAAAATTAACAACTTGAAATTTGAGGCGGTTGGATTGCGTGAGAGTTTTCAGTCGTACATTTCACTTTTCAGCCGCACATTGATTCAATGAGCTTCATTGAGCTATTACAGACCACTCCATCCGCCTTCATCATTGTGTGTCTGGCATTAGGCTTGACCGTAGGAAGTTTTCTTAACGTAGTTATTCACCGCCTGCCCAAGATGCTGGAGCAGGGATGGAAACAACAATGCGCCGAATTGCGCGGTGAAGACTCCGTCGCCTCCCCTGTTTACAACCTCATGGTTCCCCACTCGGCATGTCCTCACTGCAACCACACCATCAGCGCATGGGAGAATATACCCGTCATCAGCTACCTAGTGCTGCGCGGCAAGTGCAAGCAATGTGGAGTACGCATTTCGCCGCGTTATCCCACCATTGAAGCAATCAGCGGCATTCTGAGTGCCTATGCCGCGTGGCATTTTGGCTTTGGTCCCGCTGCAGCCGGTGCACTGCTGCTTATCTGGGCTTTGCTGGCACTCACAGCTATCGACTTTGACACACAGTTGCTACCCGATGACATCACCCTGCCGCTGCTCTGGACGGGCTTGCTGTTCAATCTGTTTGGTGTCTTTACCAACCTGTCCGGGGCCGTAGCCGGGGCAATCATCGGGTATCTCGCATTGTGGAGCGTTTACTGGCTATTCAAGCTCGTCACAGGCAAAGAGGGTATGGGTTACGGAGACTTCAAATTGCTTGCGGCACTGGGCGCGTGGTTTGGCTGGCAAATGCTGCCGCTGATAATCCTGCTATCCTCGCTGGTGGGTGCAATCGTTGGCATCACCCTGATCGTGGCGCTCAAGCATGGCCGCAACATCCCCATTCCATTCGGCCCCTATCTGGCAGGGGGCGGATTGATAGCACTATTTTGGGGGCAAACACTGACGCAAGGTTACTTGCAACTTGTTGCTTTTCGATGAACATCATTATCGGCCTCACCGGTGGCATCGGCTGCGGAAAAAGCACGGTTGCCAATCTGTTTGCTGAATATGGCGCGAGTATTATTGACACGGACTTGATCGCCCATCATTTAACCCTGCCTGGCGGTAAAGCCATCGCCCCTATCCTGAAAGCTTTCGGCAAGAAATACATCAACAGCGATGGCGCACTGGATCGTACAAAAATGCGTAGCCTTATTTTTTCAGACATCGCAGCCAGGCAACAACTTGAAATGATCCTTCACCCGCTGATACTCAAGCAGACTCAAGCTCAACTGGATCGATTGCAGGACAGCCCCTACGTGATTGTCGTCGTACCACTGCTGGCGAAAACCCCTGATTTTCAGCGACTACTGCGTCGGGTACTGGTAGTTGAATGCACTGAAGATCATCAAATAGCCCGTGTCATCAAACGCAACAACATGAGCATTGAAGAAGTGCGCGCCATTATCGCCCAGCAGCCAACTCGCGAAGAAAGATTGCGGCTTGCCGACGACGTTATAAACAACGATGGCAGCCCCGATAACTTAAACAGGCGGGTCGCCGAGTTACACCCTCTGTACTCGAATCCACCAAATGACATTTGACGATAGAGGGCTATCAATATATCGTTCACAACTGGTTCAACTTTAACCGCACCTCGGACAATGTCAGCGTGATTAGCTACGAATATCCTCTCAACGAAAAAGTGCGCACCCTCCTGCGCCTCGAGGATTTATTCACGCGTATAGCGCATTTCAGCAATTTAAGCGACAGTAACGATCATCATGCTGCAATCTGCACGCTGTTTGAGATTCTTGAGGTGGTCAGTCGCGGCGACCTGAAGTCTGAGTTGTTACAGGAAATCGAGCGACAAAAACGGGTGTTATCGAGCCTGCACAACAATCCCGCAATTTCAGAAGATGCACTGGATACAATTCTAACCGAGATTGAGCAGGTTTCTGCCAGCCTGCTGGCCTTAAGTGGAAAAGTCGGCCAACATTTGCGCGAGAACGAATGGCTGATGGGAATCAAACAACGCGCCATCATGCCCGGCGGCACCTGTGAATTTGATCTGCCTTCGTATCACTACTGGCAAAATCAGGATTCCATTTCGCGTAGAGAAAACCTGCGTGCATGGCTATCCCCCCTACTGCCTCTGGACACCGGGTCAAAGATAATCCTCCGTTTACTGCGCGAAAGCGGGAAGGCATTCAGCTTCAGCGCTCACAAAGGTACTTTTCAGCAAATGCAGGGCGGGCGTATCGCCCAAATGTTGCGTGTCAGCCTGAATAGCGAATTAGCGTGCATACCCGAAGTCGGCGCCAACAAATACGCAATCAACATCCGCTTCATCTCAGCCAACTATTCGGCCAAGTCCACACTTTTTGAACAAGATGTACCCTTCGAGCTAACCTTCTGTAGCCTCGCTTCATGATGCAGGGAAAATCAGCGCCTGTTGTCAACTGCCCGCATTGCGGCAAAGAACATCAGTGGGATACCGGCAACCGCTTTCGCCCGTTTTGCAGCGAACGCTGCAAACTGATCGATCTGGGCAAATGGGCGAACGAGGAATATCGTGTGGCTCAGCCTGCCGGTGAGGATGAGCAGGAATTTATCGAGCCGCCTCACCAAGCCTGACGTAACAGAGCAATGCCATGAGCTCCCTGTTGCCACGCCGTCTGCATGTCATCCTGAGTCAAACCACCCAACGCATACATCGGAATAGCTGAACCTTTCGCTGCCGCCGCAAACTTCTCCCACCCCAGATGCGGCGCACCCGGATGCGACTGGGTAGCCTGCACCGGACTCAGCAATACGAAATCGCAACCCAGTTCTTCCGCACAATGCAACTCATCCGCATTGTGGCAGGAGGCTGCGCACCAATCCACATCGGGCCGTTCCTTGAGCTCAGTCAACTGCGCAGCGGTAAGCTGCACACCGTCCGCGCCAATTTCTTTTACCAGCGCGATGTCGGCGTTGAGTATCAGCCGTGCATCGTGCTGTCGCATCAACGGCAACATCTTCAGCGCCAACTCACGCAACGCCACGCGCGAATAATTTTTCTCGCGCAACTGAACCAACCGCAAACCATTATGCAGAGAGGCTTCCAGCCGTCGCATGAATTCATCTTCGCCCAGCTCGGCAACGTTGCTGATCGCGTACAAGGTTGGCAAAGACAGCGCGCGCATTATCGGCGCGTTGGCCGGCAACACCGGCGAAACGGAAATGTCCGGCACATGCTGCCAGGAAAACTGCTGCCCCTCGTGCGGATGCAGCTCGCCGCTCCACGCCCTCACGCGAAAGAAATTCAGCCGCACCGTCGCATGCGGATAGGTGTACACGCGCGTCACCCACGGGTAGGCGGTTGTCACCGTGATACCCAGTTCCTCGCGTAGCTCGCGCACCAATGCATGGTGTGGAGTTTCGCCGGACTCGATCTTGCCGCCGGGGAATTCCCAATAACCGGCCCAGATTTTATCGGGGGGACGTTGGGCTAATAGAAATGTTCCGTCTGGTTTTTGCAGGATGGCGGCAGCGACTTCTACGATTTTGGTTTTTTCGATTGGGGTGTTCAATGAAACCTCATTATTTTTATGCCGTTCGTGCTGAGCGTAGCGGCGGTTTTTTGCCGCGCAGTCGAAGTATGAATGACAAAAATCAAAAAATCGCCGGGGGTAGCCCGGCGAAGTTGATTTGCTTTTGGTCGTTCATGGTTCGACAAGCTCACCACGAACGAAAAGATCAATTCTTCCCAGCCCAATCTCTCGCAAACTGCCACCCAACCCTCCCGCTGCGCGACCCTCTCTGAATACTCCACTGCAACGCCGCCTGCCGGGTCACCTCATCCAATTCACCCGATATTCCAAAGTGCTTCAACCAGTGCGAAACAATAGAGAGATATTCAACCTGCGTAAACGGATGGAACGACACCCACAATCCGAAGCGCTCAGACAAAGAGATTTTTTCCTCGACACTTTCCGCCGGATGAATCTCATCGCCGACATATTTCGTCGCGAGATTGTCCTGCATCGATTCAGGCATCAGGTGACGGCGGTTGGAGGTAGCGTAAATCAGCAGGTTGTCGGAGAACGCCACCAGCGAGCCGTCCAGCGCGGCCTTGAGCACTTGGTAACCCGGCTCATCGGCGTTGAAAGACAGGTCATCGCAATACAGAATGAAACGTTCCGGTCGGCTCGCAACCAGTGCAATGATATGAGGTAGATCGGCCAGCGCAAGTTTACCGACCTCGATCACTCGCAGTCCATCTGCTGCGTACTCGTTGAGCAGTGCCTTGACCAATGACGATTTTCCAGTACCACGCGAACCAGAGAGCAACACGTTGTTGGCCGGGCGGCCTTGCACAAACTGTTTGGTGTTCTGGGCGATGAGTTGTTTCTGTTCGTCGATACCGAGCAGATCATCGAGACCGATGCGATGCGGATGCGTCACCGCAACCAGCCTGCCCTGCTCCCATCTGAAGGCATGTGCAGTCTCCCAGTCCGGCGAACTGCTCGGTGCGAATCTGGGCAGCGTGCGCTCCAGTTTGTCCATCAGCCGTTCTGCGCGGTCGAGAAAGCGGTCTAGTTTGTCCATTTAGCTCATCCGATGTTCTAGATGCACTCATTACCTTAACGACGAGCCATTCTGGCTTGGAAGGCTATTTTTTGTGCTGTGCAAGCCATTCCTGTGCCAGTGTGTTGGCTTCAGCAACCTTCTCTGGCGGCATATGGACTTCAATTACTTTTTTGTTATTAGCCGCTGTTTCTTTCCCTGAAGCTGCCGCTATGCTGAACCATTTTGCTGCCTGAACCCAATCCCGTTCAACACCGAGTCCTTTTGCATATATCAAACCCAAATTCTCCTGCGCGTCAGCATGGCCTCTCTCAGCAGCTTTACCTAGCCATATCCCGGCATCCTTTTCATTCTTCGTTATGCCCTGTCCCTTGAGGTACATGATGCCAACGTAATACTCCGCCTGCACATGCCCGTGTTCCGCTACAGGTTTAAACTTCTCCAATGCTGCCGAAAAATCTCCTTTTTCATAGGCCGTAACACCTTCCTGATAAATTTCGGCATCTTTCCGGGATTGATCACCGCACCCGAAAAGTGCAATGGAAACCGCAACCATAATCCATTTAAAAACTGTCTTTCTTATTCCATTGCTCATTTTTATGCTCCTGATAATAACTGTAACTTAGCTTCGATAACTGGCGTTGATTTTGACGTAATCGTAAGAAAAATCGCAAGTCCACAGCGTAGCGTTCACTACGCCGCGATTTAACAACACACGCACCGTGATGTCGCTCTGTTGCATCACGCGCTGACCATCCTCTTCCTGGTAGCTAACGGCACGTCCGCCATTTTCCGCAACCAGCACATCGTCCAGATACAACTTGAGCACTGCAACATCCAAGTCTGCAACGCCCGCATACCCGATTGCAGCAAGTATACGGCCCAGATTAGGATCGGACGCAAAAAACGCCGTCTTGATCAAAGGTGAACGGGCGATAGCGTAACCAATTTGCCTGCACTCCGCCTCGTCCTTGCCTCCCTCTATTTTCACAGTGATGAACTTGGTCGCACCTTCCCCGTCGCGCACGATGGATTGCGCCAGATGGGTAGCGACTTCTGTTATAGCTGCCTGCAATACTTTACCGGCTTGATTGGCGGCAGACTTCACTTCAGGGAGTCCGGATTTCCCCGTGGCAATCAGCATCAGAGCATCGTTTGTCGAGGTGTCGCCATCCACTGTGATGCAGTTAAATGAACGATTGGCAGCCTCCCTCACCATTGCCTGCAACAAGGATTGTGAGATTGCTGCATCGGTCGCAATATAACCCAACATGGTCGCCATATTGGGGTGAATCATGCCTGAACCTTTTGCAATGCCCGTAATGGTGATGGGCACGCCATCAATCGTCACCCGTTTAGAGATTGCCTTGGCAACGATGTCGGTGGTCATAATCGCCTGAGCCGCATCGTACCAGTTGTCCTCGCTCATGTTGGTGACTGCTGCGGGTAATCCTGCCGCAATCTTGGGCACCGGCAAAGGCTCCATGATCACGCCTGTGGAAAACGGCAGAATCTGATTGGGTTTGCAGTTGAGCATTCCGGCCAGCGCGGCGCAGGTACTATGCGCATCCCGTATACCCTTCTCGCCAGTCCCTGCATTGGCATTTCCGGTATTGACCACGAGCGCTCGCACATCATCTCCTTGCGCCAGATGCTCACGTGCAACGATCACCGGCGCAGCGCAAAAACGATTCCGGGTGAACACACCCGCGACCCGGGCACCATCGGATAATTGCATCACCAGCAAATCCTTGCGGTTTGCATATTTAATATTCGCTTCAGCAACACCCAATGCTACCCCCGCAACCGGCAGCAATTGTGCCGCAACGGGCGAATTTAAATTTACTGGCATAAACTGATCTTAATAACGTCCGTGTGTGCGGTAAATATAATTGCTCAGCTCTACTGATTGGCTGTTAACCCGACGCACAATGCCATGCACATTGCGCACCACACCGCGCATAACCTTATAGACAATCATCGGGTGCGAATTGATCAGCTTTTCGAATTTGACGCGTGCCATACTCAGCACCTTTGTGTTGCCCATCGCATGAAGTGTGGCGCTGATATCCGAAGCAGCGCCACCCACAAACGTGATGATGCCGGCAAGATCTCCGGGTTTGAGAACGTGTATAGTGGACTCTTCGCCCTCGCCTTCTATCTTCACCGATATATCGCCATGCGCAAGAATATAAAGGTTATCCGGCTGATTGCCCCCAGGCTGTACGATTGCCGCCCCAGCCTTAAATTCCTGCACCTCGAACAATTCGGCCAAAATCTCCAATTCCGCCTCGCTCAACTCCTCGGCTACTGTCGAAATACGAAGCGTATCAATCGCTAATGACATATCAAACTCCTCTCGCGGGTTAACTTAATTGTCCATGGCACTGCTTGAATTTCTTCCCCGATCCACATGGGCACGGGTCATTACGTCCAACCTTGCGTGTATGACGAACAAATGGCTTGTGATCTTCACGGGTCAAATCATCGTTGCTAGGCTGAGCCAGCGCATCGTCATAATCGGCGTGATGATACTGCACATTTTCAATTGCGGGGGCGGCTCCTGCGGCCTCGACATCTTCCTCACCGCGCACCTGAACGGTCATCAATACCTGCGTCACCTCGCGCTTGATCGCATCCAGCATCAATGCAAACAGCTCGAAAGCTTCTCGCTTGTATTCCTGCTTGGGATTTTTCTGCGCATAGCCGCGCAAATGTATCCCTTGACGCAAATGATCCAGCGCCGACAAGTGTTCGCGCCAGTGTTGATCCAGACTTTGCAGCATAACTGCTCGTTCAAAATGACGTACAACTTCCTCGCCGGCCAAGGTTATCTTGCCCTGATATTGCTCCTGAGCCCTCTCGGTAATGCGCCCGCGAAGTCCTGCCTCATTCAACTGTTTATCTTCTTCCAGCCACTGTTCTAACGGAAGCTCCAGCCGGAACTCGGCTGCTAACGCTTTTTCCAGTTTTTGTATCTCCCATTGCTCTTCCATGCTTTGCGGCGGAATATACAGGCTGGCAGTGCTTTCCAGCACGTCTTCACGCATCGCCTGAATAGTTTCGGCAATATCTGCACTTTCCAGAAGTTCACTGCGCTGCTGGTAAATAACTTTGCGCTGATCGTTGGCAACATCGTCGTACTCGAGAATTTGCTTGCGCATATCGAAGTTGCGCGCCTCGACCTTGCGTTGTGCATTCTCAATGGCACGCGTCACCCATTTGTGCTCAATAGCCTCCCCTTCCGGCATCTTGAATTTGTTCATAATCGCGGCAACCCGATCAGAAGCGAAGATTCGCAGCAGCGGATCCTCCAATGACAGGTAAAAACGGCTCGAGCCGGGATCGCCCTGGCGGCCTGAGCGACCGCGCAACTGATTATCCACACGGCGAGATTCGTGCCGCTCAGTACCAATGATGTGCAAGCCGCCGCTACTTAAAACTTGCTCATGCAACTGTTGCCATTCGGATTTTAACTGCTCAATGCGCTGCTGCCTGATCGCCTCGTCCAAGCCTGTATCATTTCGTATCTGCTCAACTTGTTTCTCGACATTACCCCCCAACACAATGTCCGTTCCGCGTCCTGCCATATTAGTGGCAATGGTAACCATTTTCGGTCTGCCGGCCTGCGCGATGATTTCCGCTTCGCGCCCATGCTGTTTTGCATTCAATACTTGATGCGGCAACTTGTCACGTTCCAGATATCCGGACAACAACTCGGAATTTTCAATTGATGTTGTCCCCACCAGAACGGGCTGGCCGCGCTCGTAGCAGTCCTTGACATCCTCAACCACCGCCATGTATTTCTCTTTGGCGGTAAGATAAACCTTGTCCATTTGATCCTTGCGGATCGTGGGACGATGCGGAGGAATGATTACGGTTTCCAGATTGTAGATTTGCTGGAACTCAAAAGCCTCGGTGTCCGCTGTACCGGTCATGCCCGCCAACTTGTGATACATGCGAAAGTAATTCTGAAAAGTAATCGAGGCTAGCGTTTGATTTTCCTTCTGGATACTCACGCCTTCTTTAGCTTCCACAGCCTGATGCAATCCCTCAGACCAGCGGCGTCCTGACATCAAACGTCCGGTGAACTCATCAACGATCACCACTTCGCCCTCCTGTACCACGTATTGCTGATCGCGATGAAATAAATTGTGCGCGCGCAAAGCCGCATACAAATGGTGAATCAGCGTGATGTTGGCAGTATCGTAAAGACTGCCTCCTTCCGGCAATAAACCTGCTTTTGTGAGCATTTCCTCGGCATGCTCGTGACCAGCCTCTGTCAATAGTATCTGGTTGTTTTTTTCATCTACGCTAAAATCGCCAGGACCTTCTTCCTCGGGCTCCCCGGATTGACGAACCAGCTGCGGCACCAGTTTGTCGATTCGGACATAGATATCCACGTTATCTTCAGCCTGCCCGGAAATTATCAACGGGGTGCGTGCCTCATCGATCAGAATCGAGTCTACCTCATCCACAATGGCGTAATTGAGAGGCCGCTGGAAACGATCACTGACCTGCGCTGCCATATTGTCCCGCAGATAATCGAAACCGAATTCATTGTTGGTTCCATAGGTCACATCGGCAGCGTAGGCGGCTTGCTTGTCACCCGATTCCATCTGCGAAAGAATCACTCCAACCGACAATCCGAGAAACTTGTAAAGTTTTCCCATCCACTCGGCGTCACGACTGGCCAAATAGTCGTTCACAGTAACAACGTGCACCCCTTTACCCGAGATTGCATTGAGGTAAACCGGCAGGGTAGCCATCAGAGTTTTACCTTCCCCGGTGCGCATCTCGGCAATCTTGCCGTAATGCAGAACCATTCCACCAATCAGTTGCTCATCGTAATGTCGCATACCCAACACCCGTGAACTCCCCTCGCGAACCACTGCGAACGCTTCCACGAGCAGCGATTCAAGGGATTCTCCCTGCGCAAAACGCTGTTTGAAGGTATCTGTCTTCTGCCTTAATTCCTCATCACTTAACTTGGCGATATCGGTTTCCAGCTTGTTAATGGACAAAACGGTAGATCGATATTGCTTAAGCAAGCGATCATTGCGGCTACCGAAGACACGTTTCAACACACTGGAAATCATAAATTTTCATTTTCTCAACTACAAAAACAAAGGGTGAGGTAATCCTTCACCTCACCCCCACCAATATTCATTACATCTAACTGGCGGCTTTTTCTAAAAAGCGCACGGGATTCTGAGCGATACCTTTATAACGAACCTCAAAGTGCAGATGACTGCCCGTAGAGCGTCCGGTGCTTCCAACCTCGGCAATCTTATCCCCGCGCCGCACCACCTGACCAACTTTCACCACCAGTTTGGAAGCGTGCGCGTAACGTGTGATTATGTCATTGCCATGATCAATCTCGATCATATTACCATATTGGGGATGCATACTTGCATATGCCACAACACCTCCCGCAGAAGCATAAATCGGTGTCCCGGTCTCAACCACATAATCCACCCCTTCATGCATAGCATTCGTCCCTGTGAACGGGTCAAGACGCCAGCCAAAATTGGAGGAATACCACCCTTCATTGACCGGAGGAATAGAGGGAAGCAACTTGCGGCTAAGCTGGTTTTGCAACAGCATGGTTTCAAGCGCCAGCAACTTGTCACTACGATCATTGATCACCTGAGTCAACCTGCTCAGCTGTTGCTGCAGACCATTCTCGGACATTTTCTGCTCCGGAAAAACCACCAACGGGCCACCCTGTGCAGGCGGCTGTGAGAACTGGAACTCTTCCGGCTTCATACCGGTCAGTTTAGCCAATCGTGAGCCCAAAGCATCCAGACGCTGTACCTGTGCTTGCATCTGCCCAACCCGCATTGCCATAGCATCAAGACTGCTGTGCAAATAGGTTCTCTGCTTTTCCTGTTCGTCATTTTTTATTTCGGACAACATAGTGCGTATTTCATCGCTCAGGCTTTCAGGGGCAAAGCGTATCAGCAAGTATTGCAAGGAAAACGCTGACACCAGCAGCAATCCGAACAGCAACGGCAACAAAAATACGAGTTGCTTTCCACCCAGCGTAATGCTACGTGTGCGAGATTTGCCCAAACGGTTGGAAACTAGAATAATATTCATCGCCTCCCCTCCATAATTATCGATAGAAACGTGCCACAAGATCTGAAAAAACTGTACAGCCACAATCCGGAACTGCGTCAGATTCTGGATAAAGTGCATACATTATCTGCATTACATCAACACTTCATCAGCATCGCACCCACTCAACTAGCTCAATCCAGCAGCGTATTGGGATTGCAGCACGGCATACTCAGCATCTCCGTCGCCAATGCCGCCGTCGCGGCAAAATTACGCCAACTCGCACCAGAACTGGTCAACCTGCTCCAAAACCACGGCTGCGAGGTTAGCGGAATCCGCTTCAAGGTGCAAGTATCCTTTGATCTTCCGCAATCCAAACCAGAACCACGCAAACTCAGCAAAGCGGCGCAACAAGCACTCTTTGAGTTAAGCACGGTTCTGGAGGACTCTCCTCTCAAGCAGGCGCTGAATAAAATGATCCGGAAAGAAAATTAGATAAGCACCTTCCAACCAGTCAGAACATAGCGTTCCAGCAAAAACAGCACCGCAAACACCATCAGCGAAAATATTGTAAATCGCACTAACTGCTGGGCAAATTTCAGGTAACGGCCATCTCGCGTAAAAACAAACATCCCGCCGCTTAACACCAGCAACAAGACCACCAGAAGTATTAAAAGACGCAAAATCAACACGAGTCACGCTACCCGCAGTCAACTATATGCGCTTCATGATCGAAACTTTCGTCCTTATCCATCACGTGTTACCTTTCCTCATACTTCGTCGCCAAGCATCGCCGAAAAAGTTTATGTCTGCTTGCTGAATCCCTTAACTATATCCCCGTCACTTGAGAATTTGAAACAAATTGCTAAAATCGTCAGTCCATATCTTCATGTTGGCAATCGAATCAATTTCGACACGTTTTTTCATCACTACCGGATCTGCCAAGAAATCATTATTACGAGTGACGACAACCCAATCACTATGCGATGCATAATCGTTGTCGTCCGAACGATCCGCGATCATCACTGCCTCATAACCAACCTCGTCCGCTAACTGCTTGATTACGGGTGCCAGACTCAAGTAGCGGCTGGTAACATGAAAAGCCACTGCACCATCGGGTTTAATGTGTTTCAAATACACCGCCAACGCCTCGCGCGTAACCAAATGCACCGGCACCGCATCACCCGAAAAAGCATCCACGGCCAGCACGTCAAACTGCTGCGGGGACTCGCGCTCCAGAATCAGTCGGGCATCTCCCAGTGCGATCTGTATATGCGCGGAGCTTTCACTGAGGTAATAAAAATATTTGCTTGCAATATCAATTACTTGGGGATTTATCTCATAAAACTTGACCAGATCGCCCCGCCTGCCATATGCGGCTATCGTGCCCGCCCCCATCCCCACTCCACCAATCCGTTGTTGATCACGGTGAATAAGTGATATCGCCAGTCCGACTCCGGAACTCTCCGTGTAATAGCTGGTTGTGGCACGCCGATATGGCCCGTAAATGTATTGTTTACCGTGCACGATTGTGCCATGCATCAACATCCGATGCGTGTCAGGACTATCATCGTCATGCCCCAATTGTTTAACGCTCAATCGACCGTAGAAATTGCGTACGGAATGAATCGTACCACCCTCCTTCAAGAGCCAGTCGTAATCATATGCGTAATAAATCACTGCGACCAAGCTAACCGCTGCCGCCATTGGAGCCACAGCAAAAACCTTTTTTACGCCTTTATTGCCGGAATTAAATATATTCAGCACCAGCGCCATTATGACCAGCGCGCCCAATCCCAATGGCAATTCCCAATAAGCCGTAAATAGCTTTGGTGCGACGATGCCGACAAACATTCCGCCGACCGCACCGCCGAGCGCGAGTATCAAGTAAAAACGTGTCAGATAGCGCGGCGTGGGTTTGGCCGCCGCAAGCTCACCATGACAGAACATGCACACCAAAAACAGCCCTGCACAGTAAAGCGGAATCGCAATATTAATTTCAAGAAAACCATACTTGGCGGTAACACCCCACGCCATCATGCAAATCATTATTAGCGCTGGCAGCATCCAATATTTGCGTATGTAGAATCCTCGCCCCCCCCGACCCTCAAAGCACAACACAAAGGTTATCAAATAGATGGTCAGCGGCAACACCCACATAAAAGGGATCGAAGCCACGTTCTGCGTGATGTGATTAGTTACTGCCAGCAACATCATCGATGCGAGCGCGGCAAGCACGAACCACAAAGCATAGTTTATTGCTTGCGGTGCTGTAACACTTTTCACCTGCGATGGCGCATGCGGTTCTGAAAGCACGTCGAACAACGGCTTGGGTGTTCCATCTTGGATTGAGCTGGCGGAATCGAGCCCCCTCGCGCGCCACGCGCTGCCAATACAAAGCAAGGCAAACAATGCATAACCCACGCTCCAGCTCATCGCCTGAGTTCGTGTTGCGACCCACATTTCGATGGCAAACGGATAAGCAAGCAATCCCAGAATAGCCCCCAGATTTGATAGCGCAAAAAACCGGTAAACACGCTCCGCAGTCTTGGGATCAGCATGCTCGCGTGCAAACCAGGACTGGATAAGCGGCGCTGTGGTTGACAGCATAAAGTACGGCAAACCGATGGTAATTAAAAGCAGACCCAAAATACGCCACATCGGATCTTCATTACCGATCGGCTTCCACCCCGTGGAGGCAATGATCGGCAACGCGGCAAGGCTCAGCAGCAGCAAACCAATATGGACAGTGCTTTGCGTTCTGTGCTTCAGCAGCCGGTTGGAAACATCCGAGTATGCATAGCCACCCAGCAAAGCCATCTGAAAAAATACCAGGCAAGTAGTCCATACCGCAGCGCTCCCACCGAACCAAGGAAGTATCTGCTTGGCAATAATGGGTTGCACTAGGAATAGCAGAAAGCTGGAAACGAGGATGGTAGCGGCGTAAAGTATCATGTTATAAATAATACGAATGGATAATTAGTTGACTTTCAGAGCGGGATTGTCACATTTCTCGGATCAGGCCGACTGCATTTGCAGCCGTAAAAAAGCTGGTGCTTCTTCTAAGCTGTCGAATGTGACAAATTCCCATGCTTGTTCATCGGAAAGTAATTTGCGCACTAAAGCATTATTCAGTGCATGGCCGGATTTGTGTCCGGAAAATGCGCCGATCAGCGAATATCCGATCATGTAGAGATCGCCAATCGCATCCAGAACCTTGTGCTTAACGAATTCATCCTCAAAACGCAACCCGTCTGCATTCAGTACCCTGTAATCGTCCATCACAATGGCATTATCCAAACTCCCGCCCAAGGCAAGGCCTTGCGCGCGCATGTTTTCTACATCCTGCATAAAACCGAATGTGCGTGCCCTGCTGATGTCTCGCACGTAAGACTCTTCGTCCAAGTCGACTGTGACATGCTGCTTGGCATTAACAAATACCGGGTGGGCGAAATTGATTGTGAAAGTCAACTTGTAGCCCTGATGAGGCTCAAACCGTACCCACTTGTCACCCTGTGTAACTTCGACCGTTTTTTTCACACGAATAAACTTCTTGGCAGCAGATTGTTCGATGATACCCGCCGTTTGCAGCAAAAAGATAAACGTGCCCGCACTTCCGTCCATGATAGGTACTTCTGCGCTATCCAAGTCAATATAAGCATTGTCGATACCCAGCCCAGCCAATGCCGACATCAAATGCTCAACGGTAGCGACGCGCACACCATTTTGCTCCATGCAAGTCGACAGACGAGTGTCGTTTACCATCTCGGCACGAGCCTGAATCTCCTCCGCTGGCTTGAGGTCTACACGACGAAATACAATGCCGGTATTGATCGTCGCGGGTCGCAAGCCTAGTGTTACTTTTTCACCGCTGTGCAAGCCAACCCCCGTCACGCTAACGGAATTTTTCAAAGTGTGTTGCTTTACCATTTTCGCCTTAAATTATGGAATCCAAAGGGATATTTTACATTATCCGGATTATCCAGTCACCTCGTCTTCGTGGGACTTTTTTCTAGTCCGCCTGTTTGCGCAGGAAGGACGGAATATCGTAGGTGTCCACACCGGATTTTTCCATCGCATCAACTGCCGCCCTGCGCCCGCTCCTCATGATTGTGGGAGTATCCAGCTCTCCATAATTCACATTGGCAAGAGGCGCGTTATCCGTGCCCGTTCTCTGGTAATCCTGATTCTGGTAAACGATTTCAGGTTTGGACTGCTTGCGCACCAATGAAGCTCCCAGCCCTGTGGCTACAACGGTTACACGCATTTCATCACCCATAGTTTCATCGAAGACAGAACCCACGATCACAGTTGCCTCTTCTGCGGCGAACTGAACGCATTCCATCACATCATCTATCTCTTTCAATTTCAAGCTACTGCTCGAAGTGATGTTCACCAGCACGCCGCGCGCGCCGGACATATCTATGTCTTCAAGCAGCGGACTGGCAATCGCCCTCTCAGCCGCCACTCTTGCCCGATCTACACCGGAAGCAAGTGCCGAGCCCATCATCGCCATGCCATTTTCCGACATTACGGTGCGTACGTCGGCGAAATCGACATTGATCAGTCCAGGAACATTAATCACCTCGGCAATGCCTGCCACCGCACCCTGCAATACTCCATTGGCTGCCTTAAACGCTTCCGGTACAGTCACGTCACTGCCCAACACTTCCATTAGTTTTGAATTGGGCACCACAATCAAAGAATCCACAGACTCGGTCAATTCGTCAATTCCAGCCTTGGCAAATCGCATCCTATTACCTTCGTAGGCAAACGGTTTGGTCACCACAGCCACCGTCAAAATATCCAGTTCCTTGGCAATTTGAGCGACTATGGGTGCTGCGCCTGTTCCCGTCCCACCTCCCATACCGGCGGTAATAAATACCATATGTGCACCCTCAAGCATTTCCTTGATTCGTTCTCGATCTTCTTCTGCCGCCGCTTGCCCCACCGATGGTTTTGCTCCCGCACCCAACCCTTTGGTGATATTGATGCCAATCTGCAACTGGGTGCGTGCCTTGCTTCGTTCAAGTGCTTGAGCATCGGTATTGATTACGATGAACTCAACGCCCTGCACGCCTTGTTCAATCATATGATCTACTGCATTCCCGCCGCAGCCACCGACACCAATCACTTTGATTACCGCATCCTGAGTTTGTGCTTCCATAATTTCAAACATCGCTATCTCCTTGTAAAAAACAACCGCCACCCAAAAAACACCCGAAATTCAAAAACATTTATCTCTTTAGAAATTTCGTTGCAACCACGCTTTCATATTCGCCAATACATCTGCAAACGAATTTGATTGCATACGCGTCTCCTCATTGCGCCGATAGTGCTCCAGTCCATACAGCAGCAACCCCACCCCCGTCGACATACGCGGCGTTTTTACAACGTCCGATAACCCGCCAACGTATTTTGGTATACCCACCCGAACCGGAAGATGAAAAATCTCCTCGCCCAGTTCGACCATACCCTGCATGGCGCTGCTGCCTCCGGTAATCACGATCCCCGAAGAGAGCAAATCTTCAAACCCACTGCGACGCAGTTCCTGTTGTACCAGTGAGTAGAGCTCCTCAACGCGCGGCTCGATCACCTCAGCCAAAGTTTGTCGCGACAACATGCGCGGCCCTCGCTCTCCCACACCCGGCACTTCGATCGAGCCTCCATCCGCCAACTGACGCAATGCGCAGCCATGCTTGATCTTGATATCCTCGGCATCCTGCGTCGGCGTGCGCAGAGCCATGGCTATGTCATTGGTGATTTGATCCCCCGCGATCGGTATCACCGCGGTATGGCGAATTGCGCCATTGGTAAACACTGCGATGTCGGTAGTACCGCCGCCGATATCCACGAGACATACCCCCAGCTCCATCTCATCCTCTGCAAGAACAGCTTTACTGGAAGCAAGCGGCTGCAAAATCAACTCGTTAACTTCCAAACCGCAGCGGTGAATACATTTCATGATGTTTTGCACCGCAGCTACCGCACCGCTGACAATATGCACCTCAACATCCAGACGCATCCCGCTCATTCCCAGTGGTTTTTTTATTCCGTCCTGACCATCTATACTGAATTCCTGTTCCAGAATATGCAGTATTTGTTGATCACCCGGGAGGCTGACTGAGCTGGCAGTCTCAATCACCCGCTCAATATCGGCAGCAATAACTTCTTTCTCCTTGATCTTCACCATGCCACGCGAATTAATGCTGCGGATATGGCTGCCTGCTATGCCGGTATACACCTCTGAAATCTTGCAATCCGCCATCAACTCCGCTTCCTCCAGTGAGCGTTGGATCGCACTGACTGCGGCCTCAATATTGACCACCATGCCCTTTTTCATGCCATCCGATTCGTGCATGCCCATACCGATTACTTCCAGCATGCCGTCATCCTTGACTTCACTGACTATGGTCACGATTTTCGAGGTGCCGATGTCCAATCCCACCACCAGATTTTTAGTTTCTCTGCCTCTGCTCATCGTTCAGTCTCCACTGCAGTCCATCAACCTTGTCTCCCCAATCCGCCTACCGCAAATCCGTTGCGGTAACGCAAATCCACGTATTTCAGCTTGCCCTGCTCCGCAGCCAAGCTATAAGGATAAATCTCTACGAATCTTGCCAGCCGCTGTTGCACATCCTCACGGCCCAATTCGAGCACCACCCCGTTTCTTAATCTCAACTGCAAAGCATGGCGCGGAGACAGTGTTAGTTTGGCCATCCTCAGGCCAACCGATTCAAGTTGCCTGCTGAATTCTCCGTAATAGTTCGTAATCTCGGCGGAAGTTCCTTCCATGCCGACGAACTCGGGCAATTCCCCGTCACCCTTTGTTGCCCAATCAGCTTCCACAGCAAATACCTCACCATACTGATTGACCAATTCATTGCTATTCCATTTTGCCAGCACTCTGTGCTCTTCTAATTTCACCGCCAGCAGATTGGGGAATTCGCGTCGTATGCTGACACTCCTCACCCACGGCAACTTTTCCATAGATCGCCTGACACGCTCAATGTCCACGGTAAATAAATTACCTCGCATCTCATTTCTGGCAACCTGCGCTACGCCCTCTGCAGAAACACGTTGCGGAACAGTTTCCAAACGCACGCTGCTCAACGGCAATAGCTTCGGCAAATGCACTACATAGTGAATCGTTCCATACAGTATCGCCAGCACGCCAAATATGAAGATCACGTTCGCCGTGCTGTCCAATAGCTTTGCGTTATCCCACATGAACCGACTCCAATATTCGCAGTACTAATTGATCAAAACCAATTCCAGCACTCCGTGCCGCCATCGGAACCAGACTGTGATCCGTCATGCCAGGCGAAGTGTTCGCCTCCAGCAAATATGGCTGCCCACCTGCGCTCATCAGAAAATCCACCCGCCCCCAACCCATTCCGCCGATCAGCGAGAAGGCACGCTCTCCCAATTGCTGCACTTCCATCTCCCGGGCCAAAGTCAATCCGCTCGGACACAGATAACGCGTCTCGTCACTCAGATATTTCGCCTCATAGTCGTAGAACTCGTTGGCAGGCTCAATTTTGATTACTGGCAAGGCCCGCCCGTCCAGAATCGCAACTGTATATTCACCGCCGCCGACGAAGCTTTCTGCCAGCACCAACTTGTCATATCGGGCGGCCTCCCGATACGCGGCCGGCAATTTATCTGCCATCTTTACTTTGCTGATCCCAACGCTGGAGCCCTCATTGGCAGGCTTGACGAACATCGGCAGCCCCAAGTTTTCTATTACCGATTTCCAGTCGCTTTCCTCGTTCAACAACACATAATCGGGCACAGGTAACTGGGCCGCCTGCCACACCAGTTTGGAACGCCATTTATCCATAGCCAGTGCAGAAGCCAGCACCCCGCTTCCGGTATATGGAATACCCAGCAATTCCAGCGCACCCTGCACCGTGCCGTCTTCTCCATAACGCCCGTGCAATGCGATAAAGGCACAATCAAATTTTTCATCAGCCAAGCTTTGCAGATTGGCGGTAGCAGGATCAAATGCATGCGCGTCCACCCCGCTGCGTAACAATGCTGCCAGCACCGCTGCGCCGCTTTTCAGCGATACTTCACGCTCGGCAGAGCGTCCGCCGAATAACACAGCGACCTTGCCAAAACTCTTCATCCCGCTTCCCCTACGATCCTTACTTCAGGATGCAACTTCACCCCTGTTTGCTGCTCTACCGCGCTTTGCACTTCATTTATCAGATTCTCAATATCCGCTGCAGTCGCATCCCCGATATTTACAATGAAATTGGCATGTTTTTCCGACACCTGCGCGCCACCGATGCGCCGTCCCTTCAACCCGCATTGCTGAATCAATCGTGCCGCATGATCGCAAGGCGGATTGCGAAACACCGAACCCGCATTCGGCTGGCTCAAAGGTTGGCTGGCAATTCGCTTGCTCAGCAGTGCCTTAATCTCCTTGCGCGCTGTCTCTCCCCCGCCTCTTTCAAATCCCAGCCATGCGGAAACAAACCATTCCTCGCTTCCGTTACGCAACGCCACATAGCGGTAGCCAATCTCGTAATCCGCGCTGGTTCGAAACTTCAGAACCCCGTTGCGATCGATCGTCTGTACCCGCAGCACCTTCTCCCATGTTTCGCTGCCGTAACAACCCGCATTCATCGCCAACAGTCCGCCTAATGTTCCCGGCACGCCGGCAAAAAATTCCGCTCCACAGAAATTGTGCTGTGCTGCAAATCTCGCCAATTTCGCTCCCGGAATACCGGCTTCTGCATAGATAGATTCCCCCTCCATACGCAACACATTCAACGCTCCGTGCATCAACAGCACCGTTCCCCGTAATCCGCCGTCGCGTACCAGCAAATTGCTCCCCAAACCGACTACGTACAATGGTTCGTCAGCAGACAAGTTACGCAAAAACATCTGCAAGTCTTCCAGATCGGCAGGCTGATACATTCGTTCGGCTGCGCCGCCCGCCCGCCAGCTTGTGTGCTTTCGCATGGGCACGTTGACACTCAGCGTGCCCCGTAATGCCGTGCCTTTAAAATATTCCGCTTCACTCATATTCATGATTCACCCGATCGCTGCATGGCGGGCATTTTCCCAGTCGCATCGGTATCGCTTCTGCCCAGCAACTTGTTCGGTATACCTCCTATTGAGCCTGCTCCCATGGTGACGACCACATCACCATTGCGTGCCATCTGCATGATGGCCTGCTGCATTTCCCCAACATCCTCGACGAACACCACTTCATTCTGACCGGCCACTCGCAGCGCATGCGTCAGTGCGCGCCCATCCGCCGCGACGATCAGCTGCTCACCCGCCGCATAAACTTCCGCTAACACCAGTGCATCCACACTGCAAAGCACCTTTACGAAATCCTCGAACAAATCCCGGGTGCGCGTATACCGGTGTGGCTGGAATGCCAACACCAGTCTTTTTTCCGGAAATGCTCCCCGCACTGCATCCAGCGTGGCACGCATTTCAACGGGGTGGTGCCCGTAATCATCGATCAGTGTGAAGCTACCCCCCTTCGGCAGCGCCACTTCCCCATAGCGCTGGAAGCGTCTGCCGACACCCTGAAATTCCGCAAGAGCCGCGATGATTGCATCGTCTGCCACACCGACTTCCAGCGCGATTGCGATTGCAGCCAGCGAATTCAAAACATTGTGCATACCGGCCAGATTCAACGTGATACTCAAATCCTTATGAACTCCGTTCTGCCTGCACATCGCGGTGAAATGCATCCGGCCGCCCTGATGCCGAACATTTTCGGCCCGTATCTGCGCATCCTCGCTAAATCCATAGGTGGTAACCGGCTTGCTGATGTACGGTAATATCGAGCGCACGTTGGCATCGTCCACGCATACCATCGCCATCCCGTAGAACGGCAAATGTCCGGCAAATTCCACAAACGCCTGCTTCAGCTTTTCAAAATCATGGCCGTAGGTTTCCATGTGATCTGCGTCAATATTGGTAATCACAGCCAGTATCGGTTGCAGATACAGAAATGAGGCATCAGATTCATCGGCTTCGACCACGATGAATTCACCTGTGCCCAGCTTGGCGTTGCTGCCGCTACTGGTCAGCTTACCTCCAATGACAAAAGTCGGATCCAGCCCCCCTTTGGCGAGGATGCTGGCCGTAAGAGAAGTGGTGGTGGTCTTTCCGTGTGTACCGGCGATCGCGATACCCTGACGCAAACGCATCAGCTCGGTCAACATCATTGCTCTGGGGACCACCGGAATACAACGCGCTCTTGCGGCCATCACTTCCGGATTATCCGCGCCGACTGCGGTTGATATAACTACCGCATCTGCTTTATTGAGGTGTTGTTCGGAATGCCCCAGGTACACGGTTGCCCCAAGTTTTTTGAGTCGGCGCGTGGCAACGTTCTCCCCCAGATCGGAGCCGCTGATCTGAAAGCCGAGATTGAGCAGTACCTCGGCAATCCCGCTCATTCCGGCTCCCCCGATCCCGACAAAATGCAAATTCTTGACTTTATGTTTCAAAGTGAAGCCCCATTTGTGCGTTTTGCTTCCGCATATCCCAATGGCGAACCCTCGCCGCGACATGCCTTTTCATGTCGTAACGTCATGCTTCCGCCACTTCTTTGCATATTTGCGCAACATCTTTTGCGGCATCCGCTTTTGCCACACTGCGGGCTTGCCGCGCCATAACCAATAATTTTTCCCTGCTCAACTCCCCCAGCAATCTTGCCAACCGATCGGCACTGAGTTCGTTTTGCGGAATCAAAATCGCCGCTCCACGCTCGCTTAAAAAGCGTGCGTTGCAAGTCTGGTGATCATCTACTGCAAACGGAAACGGAATCAGGATGCTCGCCACACCCGCCGCTGCAAGCTCCGCAATAGTCAACGCACCTGCCCGGCAAACTACCAAGTCCGCATTTGCGTAGTGCTGCGCCATGTCTTCCAGAAACGGTTTAATGTCCGCCTGCACGCCGGCCTCGCGATACTGTTGCCGCACCGCGTCGTAATGTTTTTTTCCCGTCTGATGCGTCACCAGTGGGCGTTGATTTTCCGGAAGCAGCACAAGCGCCTCCGGCATGATTTGATTTATTGCCTGCGCCCCCAGACTGCCGCCCACCACCAGCACATTCAACTTGCCGTTGCGGGAGCCGTAACGATGCTCCGGCTCCGGCAAGCCCGAAACGGAAGCGCGCACCGGATTGCCGCACCAACCCGCATTTGGCAAAACATCGGGAAATCCGCTGAGTACCCGCTGCGCCACTCGCGCAAGCACTTGATTGCTCAGCCCCGCTATAGAGTTCTGCTCATGTATCACCATCGGACGGCGTAGCAAGGCAGCCATCACCCCTCCCGGAATAGTGATGTACCCCCCCATCCCCAGAACCACATCAGGACGATAGCGAAATAGCGCAATCGCACTCTGCCATAACGCAATCATTAAATTGAACGGAAGCATCACCTTGCGCAACACACCCTTGCCGCGCAATCCGGAAAATCGCACCCAGGCAATGTCATAACCGTGCTTGGGGACCAACTCAGCCTCCATACTGTTACGCGCACCCAACCATGTCACCCGCCAGCCCCATGAGCTCATGATTTCCGCAACGGCGAGTGCCGGAAAAATATGCCCCCCGGTTCCGCCAGCCATGATCAGGATAGAGCGGCTCATACCGGCAGCCCCCGTGCAATTCTTCTGCTTTCGTAATCCACCCTCAACAACACCGCTGCCGCGACACAATTCAGCACGATTCCGCTGCCACCAAAACTCATGAATGGCAGCGTCAGACCTTTGGTCGGCAACACACCCATATTGACGCCAATATTGATCATTGCCTGCGCGCCAATCCAGACTCCAATTCCCTGCGCAACCAGCGCGGAAAAATTCCTCTCGAGAAATGCCGCGTCACGGCCAATCCGGAATGCCCGCATCACCACCAGCCCAAACAATGCGATCACTGCCAACACTCCGACCAAACCAAGCTCCTCCGCTATCACGGCCATCAGAAAATCAGTATGCGCTTCCGGCAGATAAAACAGTTTCTCTACACTGCCGCCCAATCCCACGCCAAACCACTCGCCTCGTCCGAAAGCAATCAATGCGTGACTAAGCTGATATCCCTTTCCGTACGGATCGGCCCACGGATCCATAAAACCGATAACTCGCTGCATCCGGTAAGGCGAGAAAATAATCAGTGCCGCCAGCGCCATGGGCATAGCCACAAGCAATCCGACAAACACTTTCAGGTTGAATCCTCCAAGCCATAGCGTTGCCAAAGCAATAGTGCATATCACCACGATCGCACCCAAATCCGGCTCAAGCAGAAGAAGCCAACCAATCAACACCATTACCGCGAACATCGGCACAAAAGCCTTGCTGAACAGATGCCCCACTTTACTCTTCCTTGCCGTATAGTCGGCCGCATACAGCACCGCGAGTAACTTCATCAATTCCGACGGCTGAAAATTTATGACGAACAGCGACAGCCAGCGACGGCTACCGTTCACTTCGCGGCCAATACCGGGAATCAGCACGACCACCAGCAACGCTGCTCCCAATAAAAACAAATAGGGGGCATAGGTTTGCCACATTTGTACGGGCATCTGAAATGCAAACAACCCGGCGAATAAGCCCACTGCGATGAATAAACCGTGCCGTATCAAATAGTATGCGGGTTGATATCCGGTGAATTTGTTTGCTTCAGCCGTTGCTATCGAAGCGGAATACACCATCACAAATCCGAGCATGAGCAAGCCTATCAACACCCAGACAAGTACTTCATCGAATTGCGCCTGGTGAGGACGGGATCGTGTTTTGACTAGCGATGCCATACGCCCCCCGGATTCAATTCACGCACGGCTTCAATAAACACTTCTGCGCGATGTTCGTAATTGCGAAACATGTCGAAACTTGCACAGGCCGGCGACAACAAAACGGCGTCGCCCGATTGAGCAAGTTGCGCGGCCTTTCCTACTGCATCCGCCATATTCTCCGCGCGCATTCTCGGTATGTCCGATCCTTGCAATGCAGCCTCGATCAGGTGCGCATCCCGGCCTATCAACACCACACCGCGCGCATGCCGATCCACTGGCAGCTTGAGCGGCGAGAAATCCTGCCCCTTTCCTTCGCCACCCGCTATCAATACAATTTTTCTGCCTAATCCCTCCAGCGCAGCCACTGTTGCGCCGACATTGGTTCCCTTTGAATCGTCGTAATAAATGACGTCACCGATCTCCGCCACACGTTCCACACGATGAGGCAAACCTTCAAAACCGCGCAAAGCCGCCAACAAACTTTCCATAGGCAAATCTATCGAACGACATAGCGCCAGTGCGGCAAGCGCATTCGACACATTATGCAAACCCGTGATTTGCAACTCGCCGGCCTTGAGCAAAAGCTGCGTTCCCTGCGCCAACCAGACTTCTCCATCGCGTTGCACTGTACCGAAATCGTTCTCGCTGTCCGGCACACCCAAGCCAAACGTAAGCAAAGCCGTTTCTTCGCGTTTCATCGCCATACTGCGGAAATCGTCGCGGTTTAAAATCTGTACTGCCGCACCATTAAAGATGCGCTGCTTGGCAACAGCATATTCATTGATATCCGCATAACGATCCAGGTGGTCTTCGCTTACATTCAATACCGTTGCCGCATCCGGATTCAGTGTCGAAGTGCTCTCCAACTGAAAACTTGAAAGCTCCAATACCCATATATCCGGCTGCCCTTCACTGCCGAGCGCAAGCACATCAAGTACAGCCGGGGAGATATTTCCCGCCGTAATCGCGGTCTTGCCCGCTGCCTTACATAGATGCGCCACCATGCTTGTGACAGTTGTCTTGCCGTTCGAACCCGTGATTGCCAATACTTTCGGCCGGCTCTCCCCGGGCAACGCCCATGCGAATAATTCAATATCGCCAACCACCGGAATCCCGCATGCCACTGCCCGTGCAATGACGGGATCCCGCAACGGCACACCAGGGCTGATTGCAACCAGATCGACACCCATAAACAGTTCATCGTCGAATTCACCGCAAAAAATTTGCGGCTCAATCACGTATTTTCTCGCCTCGTCCAACCCGGGCGGATTATTACGACTGTCTGCAACGCTTACACGTGCCCCCCGCCCCTTAAGATAGCGCAGCATGGACAACCCCGTCTCACCGAGACCCAGCACCAGAACCGATTTATTCTTGAGCTCCATCATCTCAGTTTCAAAGTCGCCAATCCCATTAATACCAACAGCATCGTGATGATCCAGAATCTCACCACGACCTGAGTCTCCTTCCAGCCCTTCAATTCATAGTGGTGATGCAACGGCGCCATACGGAATACACGCTTGCCGGTCAGCTTGAACGAGGCCACCTGTATCATCACTGACACCGCTTCAACCACGAACACACCGCCCATAATGAACAGCACCAGCTCCTGGCGCACAATGACTGCCACGACCCCGAGTGCGGCGCCAAGCGACAGTGCGCCGACATCACCCATAAATACTTCAGCCGGGTAGGCGTTGAACCATAAAAATGCCAGCCCTGCCCCCGCTATGGCGCCGCAAAAAACCGCCAATTCGCCCGCCCCCGGTATATATGGGACACCCAGATATTTTGAAAACACCGCATTACCGGCGACATATGCGAATAACGCCAAAGCGCCGCTCACCATCACTGTCGGCATAATGGCCAGGCCGTCCAATCCATCTGTCAGATTAACCGCATTGCTGGTGCCCACGATGACCAGATAAACCAAAGTGATGAACAGAAAGGCAGGCAGCGGAAATACCAGAAACTTCAGGAAAGGCACGATCAATTCGGTTTGCTCCGGCAGGGTCGCGTTACTCCACAGATAGACGCCGACAATAATTGCAATAATCGACTGCCAGAACATCTTGGCTTTTGCCGACAATCCCTTGGGATTGCGATGCACCACCTTGCGATAATCGTCCACCCAGCCAATCACGCCGAAGCCCAGCGTGGTAAGAAGTGCCACCCACACGTAATGGTTAGACAGATCACCCCACAACAGGGTTGTGATCGCGATCGCAACCAGAATCAGCGCACCGCCCATGGTGGGCGTCCCGGCTTTCACCAGATGGGTTTGCGGCCCGTCGTTGCGCACAGACTGCCCGATTTTGTACACGGTCAGCTTGCGTATCATCGCCGGGCCAACCACAAATGAAATCCCCAGCGCGGTCATCGCCGCCAACACCGTACGTAGCGTGATGTAATTAAACACGCTAAAAAACCTTATATCCTGGGACAACCATTGTGTGAGCGCTAGGAACATTTTTCATCCTGCTGTATGGATTGGGAAGCGCTGCCGGCCTCAATAAATTTCACCACGCGTTCCATTTTCATAAACCGCGAACCCTTCACCAGCACCGTGGTATTCGCATCAAGCTCCCTTTCCAGCGCTTCCTGCAATTCTTCAATCTGTTCAAAATGCCGTGCTGCCGGGCCAAATTCCCGTACCGTATTGCGGCTCAACGCTCCCAGCGCATACAACTTCTCGATACCTGCCCGGCGCGCCTCTGCGCCAATCTCCCCATGCAAATCTTCTGCCTCACCGCCCAGCTCACCCATATCGCCCATAACCAGCACACGCTTGCCGCTTGAGCGGGCCAACACACTGATTGCAGCCCGTAACGAAGCCGGATTTGCGTTGTATGTATCATCAATCACCACACTGCCATGCACCCCGTTTTTATATTCCAGTCGCCCTTGAACTCCGCTAAAGCTTTCCAGTCCGGCTGCTATTTTCTCCAAAGGAATATTCAACGCTATTGCAGCCGTTGACGCCGCCAGCGCATTGCGCGCGTTGTGCTCGCCGGGAACACGCATATTTGCAGCGAACATTCCCTGCGGGGCCGTTACATCAAGTTGCAGACCTTCCCCATGCGGATGCCACGTTCCACTGACGTCTGCATCCGCATTAAAACCGAACTCAAGCAATTGGTGCGCCCCCGCCATCCCCCGCCATAACGGCGCATGCTCATCGTCTAAATTGATCACGGCAGTACCATGCGCATCCAAACCGGCAAAGATTTCACCCTTAGCTTGCGCGACTGCTTCCACCGAGCCCAACCCTTCAAGATGTGCACTGCTGGCGTTATTGATCAGCGCAACATCAGGTGCGGCAATGCGCGTCAGGTAGTCGATTTCACTCAAGTGATTCATACCCATTTCAATCACGGCATAGCGATGCGCGGCATTCAGCTTCAACAATGTGAGCGGCATACCGATGTCGTTATTTAAATTGCCTCTGGTTGCAAGCACAGCATCCGCACTGCCTGCTGCCGCCCGCAAAATGCTGGCAAGCATTTCTTTTACGGTTGTCTTGCCATTGCTTCCTGTGATTGCCACAAGCGGCATAACCATCTGTTTCCGCCAATATGCGGCCAGCCGCCCCAATGCGAGGCGCGTGTCATCAACCAACAGCAGCGAACACGTAATCTGCTCACCACGGTAACTGTCCAAATTAACCAGGGCGCCGGCAGCGCCTGCCTGCATTGCATTTCCAATAAAACTGTAACCATCGAAACGGTCTCCGCGCAACGCGACAAATAAATCGCCCTGCACCAGATTACGACTATCGCTGGACACGGCGGAGAAGGTCTTGTCTTCGCCGACCAGTCGGGCATTCAAGACCTTTGCGGCCTGGGATAGCAGCATCATGTGCGCACCTCCTTCTGGCGCGCTTTCAATGCCTGCCGGGCAACCAATTCATCGCTGAAAGGATGCCGGACACCCTGTATTTCCTGATAGTCCTCGTGCCCTTTACCGGCAATCAGCACGGTATCATTTTGCCGCGCAACACTGATTGCATGAAAAATTGCGGCACTCCTGTCCTGAATGATCTCGTGGTTGTTTCCGCTCAGCCCGCATACAACCTCGGCAATGATGCTATCCGGATCTTCGCTGCGCGGGTTATCGGAAGTGACAATGCAATGATCTGAAAATCTTTCGGCAACAAGGCCCATCATCGCCCGTTTACCGCGATCCCGATCACCGCCACAACCGAACACACAGAATAATTTCCCCCCTGAACCGCTACTGACCTCCCGCAATGCCAGCAACACTTTTTCCAGCGCATCCGGCGTATGCGCATAATCCACAATCACCGTCGGGTGTGTTTTCCCGCCCACCCCTTGCATCCGCCCGGGAACCGACTTTACCTTCGCGAGCGATTTCACCGCATCTTCTAACCCCACATCACTTACCAGCAGAACCGCCAGAGCCCCCAACAGGTTCTCCGCATTGAACCGCCCGACCAGCCCGCTGCCCAACTTTGCGGCGCCCCAACTGGAGTGCACCGCCAAGCGCAAACCCTGACCGTTCATTTCGAGCTGGCTTCCATACACCATACGCACGCCCAAACTCTCCGCAAGTTTCAGCGCGGCATCATTCAAACCGTAACCGATCACCTCCACATCCGCATCCTGCAATTGCTCGGCCAGCGTTGTCCCATAGGCATCGTCAAAATTCACGACCGCATATTTCAGTTTCTGCCAATCGAACAGCTTGCGTTTGGCCGCCGCATAACATTGCATATCGCCGTGATAATCCAGATGATCGCGACTCAGATTGGTAAGCATCGCCACATCGAATCGCACACCGTTCACCCGTTCCTGCGCCAGCGCGTGAGATGAAACTTCCATTGCCGCAGCTTGCGCACCATCATGCAGAAAATCATTCAGCAAACCGTGTATGGAAATGGAATCCGGCGTGGTATTAACACCGGCTTTTAATTCCCCCGCAAAGCCGCTGCCCAGCGTGCCAATCAGCGCGCATTTCTTCCCCGCACTATTTAAGGCATGCGCAATCCAGTGACTGGTCGACGTTTTTCCATTGGTACCGGTGACTCCCACCATCCACAGCTTTTCCGAAGGGGCACCGTACACAAAGTCGGCAAGCCATCCCGCCTTGCGACGCAAATCCAAAACACCAAGATTGGGCACACTCCAGATATCTTGCCAGTAAAAATCCCGCGCTTCCCAGATCACCGCATTTGCACCGCGTGAAACTGCCTCGGCGATAAACAAGCGTCCGTCAGACTTTGCACCCGGATAAGCGACAAAGGTGTCGCCGCGCTGCACAGCACGACTGTCCATAACCAATCGCACGATTTTCACATTCAGGCCAGCCAATTGGTCAAAGGGGAAATTCACACTTCCTCCTTCACGATATTCGCACCGGGAATAATCACATTATCCAGAGGTGCATCGTTGGGGACATTTAGCGAATGCAACGCAGCGCTGGTCACCTTGCTAAATACCGGTGCAGCGACCTGACCTCCGTAATATTCCCCTTTGCTCGGCTCATCTATCATCACCGCCACAACCAAGCGAGGCTTTGATGCGGGGGCAATCCCTACAAAGGAGGCGATATACCGGTTAATGTACCGGCCGTTTTCCAGCTTGTGTGCCGTGCCGGTTTTACCCGCCACACGATAGCCGGCAACCTGCGCCAACGGAGCAGTTCCATCTGCCGACACCACCTTTTCCAGCATGCCCTTCACCGCTTGAACCGTGCGACTGGAAAAAACCCTCTTGCTCTCCTGCGGGGCATTTAGCCTCAGCAATGAAATCGGCCTCAATTCACCGTCATTTGCAAAAATCATGTATGCGCGCGCAAGCTGCAACAGACTCACTGAAATTCCGTGTCCATATGACATAGTGGCTTGCTCGATGTGACGCCAAGTCTTTGCATCCCGTAACTTTCCCGATGTCTCGCCGGGAAAACCACTGCCGGTCTGCTCTCCGAATCCGCTATCCGAAAAACTTTGCCAGAGAGTTTCCGACTTTAATGTCAGCGCAATCTTTGCCGCGCCCACATTGCTGGATTTCTGGATGATCTGCGACACTGTCATCATTGCTTCGGGATGCTGATCATGGATTTTTCTGCCACTCACAGTGAATACGCCATTCTCCGTACCGATAATGGTGTCGGAATGAATTTTTCCAGCCTCAATTGCCGTGGCCACAGTGAATGGCTTCATGGTCGATCCCGGCTCGAATAAATCTGCAATGGCACGATTACGCATTTCCCCGCTGCTTACATTGCCGCGATTATTCGGATTGAAACTCGGGTAATTGGCCAGCGCCAGCACTTCGCCGTTTAGCGCATCAAGTACTACTACCGATCCGGATTTTGCGTGATGGCGCAGAACTGCATTCTTCAATTCCCTGTAGGCCAGATACTGAATTTTGCTATCGATGCTGAGCGTGACATCTGTGCCATGCTTGGGTTCGTGCAAACTGCCAACGTCTTCGACAATGTGACCACGCCGATCCTTAATCACACGCTGGCTACCCCGTTTTCCGGCAAGCTGCTCCTGAAGGGCAAGCTCCAGACCCTCTTGCCCATTGTCGTCCTGTCCGGTAAACCCCAATATCTGGGCTGCCTCCTCGCCGGCCGGATAGTATCGACGATACTCGCGCTGCAATAAGATACCGGGGATATTCAGGCTCACCACTTTTTCGACCTGATCGGGAGGCAACTGTCGCTTGAGATAAACAAAGTCACGCGAAATATTGAACAGCCGATTCTGAACTTCCTGCATCTCCATGCCCAGTATTTGCGACAATTTCTTTACTTGGCGACGATCAGCCTCAACGTCCTGGGGGCTAGCCCATACCGATTCAACAGGGGTGCTCACCGCCAGGGGTTCGCCGTTGCGATCCGCAATCATGCCCCGGTGTGCGCTGACTTCAATCACCCGGCTATAACGCGCATCGCCCTTTTTCTTCAGGAAATCGTCGTGTATTCCCTGCAAATATACGGCTCGCCCCATCAACCCTGCCAGTCCTGCCAGCAGCACAATAAAAAGTGCAGTGGCGCGCCATCCGGGCAATTTCGCCGTGATGTCTGGATGTGCACTGGCCGCGTAATTCATGGCTGTATTTTCGTCTGGCCGCTAGGCTCTACCCGAATAAATTTAACCTGTTCGCCTTTGGGCAATCGCATCTGCAATTTTTGCTCCGCAATCTCTCCCACCCGTCTAGGTGTGGCCCAAGTGCTTTGTTCCAACTGCAATTGCCCCCACTCCACTTCCATTTTCTGCGCATGCTCTTTTTCCTGCTGCAACGCGATAAACAGCTTGCGCGCCTTGTGTTGCGACGTAACCACGCCCAGCGCGCAGATCACCACCACCGCCAGCAACAGCGCATTGAACGCATTTCCGCTACGCAGCATCGCTACGCTCCGCCACTCGCATCACAGCGCTGCGCGCTCTCGCGTTATCACGCAACTCCCGCTCGCCCGCTCGCACCGCTTTGCCTATCCTGCGCAACTTGGCCTGCGGCACCTCGCTGGCGCGTATCGGCACATTTCGCGGCAACTTGTCACCCTCGGACATGTCACGCATGAAATGCTTCACGATACGATCCTCCAGCGAATGAAAACTGATCACCACCAAACGCCCTCTCCGTGTCAAATGCTTCACACATTCTGGCAGCACCCGCGCAAGCTCTTCGAGTTCACGGTTGAGATAAATCCGTATAGCTTGAAATGTGCGTGTCGCCGGATTCTGCCCTGGCTCGCGGGTACGCACCGTTTTACCAACCAGCTCGACGAGTTGCCCCGTGGTTTGGATGGACCCATTTGCGCGCGCCGCAACAACCGCCCTTGCAATCTGCTTAGCAAACCGTTCTTCGCCGTAATCACGTATCACCTCCGCTAGTAAACTCTCATCCACTGTTGACAACCACTGCGCTGCCGTCATCCCGCTGCTGGTATCCATCCGCATATCCAGCGGCGCATCAAATCGAAAACTGAAGCCGCGCGCCGCTTCATCCAGCTGCGGCGACGACACGCCGAGATCAAGCAGGATGCCATCCACCCTCTCCGCATCCCGTCCGCGCAACACCTCTGATAATTGCGCAAAACTTCCGTGAACCATGCAGAAACGCTTATCGCGCCATGCGCTCCCCACTGCCACTGCCGCCGGATCTTTATCCAGCGCGATCAATTTTCCGCCTGAGCCAAGCCGCTCCAGAATCAACCGGCTGTGCCCGCCGCGTCCGAACGTGCCATCCACATAAACTCCGTCCGGCTTAATCGCCAGCGCATCAACAGCTTCGTCAAGTAATACGGTGGTGTGGGTCAAGCCCTCACTCACAGGGAGAAACCTTCCAGTTCCGGCGGCAATTCGCCATCCATAAACGACAGCGCAGCCTCCTGCTGCGTCTGCCATTTAGCCTCATCCCACAACTCGAATTTATTGCCCTGGCCGACCAGCATCGCACGCTTGTCCAGCATGGCGTAACTGCGCAAGGTTGGAGAAATCAGTACGCGCCCGGCACCATCCAGCGCCACATCCTCGGCATAACCGATCAAGCGGCGCTGCAAGGCGCGGATTTTTGGATTGAGTGAGGAAAGTTTGAGCAGCTTTTCGCGGATCGGCTGCCACTCGGGCTGCGGATACATCAGCAAGCAGCCGTCGGTATCGGCGGTCAAAACCAGACTGCCCGCACAATGCGCGAGCAGCATATCCCGGTATCTCGCCGGTATCGCGAGCCTGCCTTTGCTATCCAGATTGAGTTGTGTCGCCCCCTGAAACATTCCCCACTCCCACCCACTTTTTACCACTTACGCCCACTATATTGGATAAAAACAGGCTGGTCAAGCTAAAAAGCAAAGGATTTCTTTGCGCAACAAGGGGTTAGCAAAAAAACATAGGGTGACATAAAATCCTATAATAAATAATCTATTGCGCTAATAATCTAATGTAAATTATTACATTCATCGGATTGACGAGTGAATTGCCACGCGCAAAACGCATAATGCAAATAACACATCTGAAGTTTGCAACTGAATGGTCGCTATTGATCCGGCATCTATCAAAGCATCAATCCTTCCAGTTGAACGACTTGAAACACGAACGACTTCAAGCATTCGGCAGGCACAACCCGAACGGAGCGGAAACTCTATTCGCGCCGAATCCAAATCCTCCTCCGGCAACCCTGTCGCACGGAAAACTCTCTGACACGCGCCAACAAAAAACCGGCTTGCGCCGGTCTTTTGTTACTTGATTAAAACGTATCCGATATCTACATCCCGAATCAAAACTCCTTCCAGTCACCCTCGTCGCCCGCGCTTTTGTTGGCAAGTTTACGTGTGCTTCTGGTCGGTACCGACTGCGTCTGACGCACGGTAGCGCGCCTCGCGGTGGACTTCGCCGCCTTATGTACACTCGTTTGCGCGGCACCGGCAAATTTAAATACCCCCACCGCCTTCACCAGCGCAACTGATTGATCCTCCATGCTGTGCGCCGCCGCCGCCGCTTCTTCCACCAGCGCAGCGTTCTGCTGGGTGGTTTCGTCCATCTGCACGATCGCCTGATTGATCTGTTCAATACCCGAATTCTGTTCCTGCGACGCGGCAGATATTTCCGCCATGATGTCGGTAACACGTTTCACTGCCTGCACAATCTCATCCATGGTTGCGCCCGCCTGATCCACCTGCTTGGAACCGGCGTCCACTTTTTCGACTGAATCGTCTATCAACGCCTTGATTTCTTTTGCGGCAGCGGCAGAGCGTTGCGCCAGATTGCGCACTTCACTCGCCACCACGGCAAAACCGCGCCCCTGCTCACCCGCACGCGCGGCCTCGACCGCGGCATTCAGGGCAAGGATATTAGTCTGGAAGGAAATGCCTTCAATGACGCTGATGATATCGACGATCTTTTTCGAACTGGTACTGATAGAAGCCATCGTGTGTACCACATCGCCCACTACCTTACCGCCTTTAACGGCAATTTCCGAAGCACTACCCGCCAATTGGTTGGCCTGTTTCGCATTCTCGGCATTCTGGCGCACGGTCGATGTCATCTCCTCCATGCTGGAAGCTGTTTCTTCAAGACTGGATGCCTGCGACTCGGTACGGCTGGACAGATCCATATTGCCCGAAGCGATCTCTTTTGTGGCATACGAAATGGACTCAACATTCAGGCGCACATCGCCGATGATGGAACGCAGGTTGACATTCGTTTGCTGTAGCGCACGCATCAACTGCCCCATGTCGTCATTGCTATTGGATTCGAATCTGCCAGTGAGATCCCCCCCGGCCAGCACGCGCGAACCGCTTACCGCATCCTTGAGCGGCTGTATAACGGCACTGTTCAACATGAACCAGAAGGACAAGCCTGCCAATACACCGATAGCCGTCATACCGACGATCCAGGATGAAAGCCCGCTGTTCGCCTGCGCATTGTAGCCGGTCACACCCAGGGCAATCATCAGCGCCAGCAGCAAACTCATGGTCAATCCGGTTCGCATCGCCAAACTCGTATTACGCAAACCGGCCATCATCCCTACCAGTCCGGTACTGACGACACGCCCATTACGAATCGCGACACCCCTCGCCTTGCCTTCCCTCATCAAACGGTAGAGATTTTCCGCCTCGTTGATCTGGTCGCGACTCGGCTTGGTGCGCACCGACATATAGCCGATTACCCGTCCGTTCTCGTAAACAGGCGTGACGTTGGCATAGACCCAGTAAAAATCCCCGCTCTTGGTGCGGTTCTTGACCAGCGCCGTCCACGGCATTCCCGACTGGATCGTGCCCCACATGTCGGCAAACGCCTCCACAGGCATATCCGGGTGACGCAAAATGTTCTGCGGCTGACCAATCAACCCCTCTTCGGTATACCCGCTAATTTCGACAAAGTAAGGATTCGCGTACTTGATGATCCCTTTGAGATCGGTTTCCGAAACGATAGACAAACCATCCCGCAACATCACTTCGTTATTTGTCACCGGCATATTGACGCGCATATCATCTCCCAAGTTAGTTCGACAGAATTCAACTTTCTACCGCTCACTGCTCTCACTGCTCTCACTACTCGAATCCTCGAATCCTCGAATCCTCGAACAACCGTAAGCGAGCAATAATTACGCCGAGATCAAACAGCATTCGCTTATTTTTTTTGAATCTCCAAGCCCTGCCAGTGTTTCAAGTGTTACCCATACCCCGTTTCTTCCATCTCCCACTTTTAAATTGCGCACCGTATGAGGCCGCACCCTTAAAACTCTTTCCAGTCGCCGTCGCTACTCTCACCGGCTTTATTTGCCAGCTTGCGTGTGCTTCTGGCCGGTGCTGCCGGTGCATGTGACTTGGCGCGTTGTACGATTGCGTGTTTGGCTGCGGGTTGCGCTGTTGCGCGTGTCATCGTGCGTCCGCCCTCCAGCTTGAAGACACTCACGGCCTGCATCAGCGCTTCAGACTGTTCCTGCATGGATTCTGCAGCCGCCGCCGCTTCTTCCACCAGCGCGGCGTTCTGCTGGGTGACCTCGTCCATCTGCACGATGGCCTGATTGACCTGCTCGATACCCGCGCCCTGTTCCTGACTTGCGGCAGATATCTCGGACATGATGTCGGTGACGCGTTTGACCGCCTGGACGATCTCCTGCATCGTTTCACCGGCCTGGTTTACCTGCCTGGAACCGCTGTCTACCTTATCTACCGAGTCGTCGATCAATCCTTTGATTTCCTTCGCGGCGGCAGCAGAGCGTTGCGCCAGATTGCGCACTTCTCCGGCCACCACGGCAAAGCCGCGACCCTGCTCGCCCGCTCTTGCCGCCTCAACGGCCGCATTCAGCGCGAGAATGTTGGTCTGGAACGCAATGCCTTCGATCACACTAATAATGTCAACGATCTTCTTCGAGCTGGTACTGATCGAGGCCATGGTCTCGACCACATCACCCACCACTTTGCCGCCCTTGACCGCGACATCGGAGGCGTTGGCCGCCAACTGGTTGGCTTGTTTGGCGTTCTCGGCGTTCTGGCGCACGGTGGAGG